>Ga0209573_1000290_pt1 | contig 116502 bp, 106 predicted proteins | sample TNRBio252014_DNA_FD_185870 | JGI IMG/M metagenome (GOLD analysis project Ga0209573, IMG submission 185870) | Wastewater treatment Type I Accumulibacter community from EBPR Bioreactor in Madison, WI, USA - TNR Reactor_6/25/2014_ DNA (SPAdes)... | ecosystem: Engineered > Bioreactor > EBPR >...
GCCCGGCATTCAGGAGCGCATGAATGTCGCCATGCACGGCTTTGACATCGCGCTGAACCCGCCGTGCTGCTTCGCGAATCGTCACTGGCCCTGCGCCGGTCAAGGCTTCAATCAGTTGCCAACGTTTGACAGTCAGGACTTTCCAGAGCAATTCCAGAGTCTCGAAACTGATTCGTGGAGCCGAAGGCGTCAATGTTTCCATCGCAGCGGCAACATCGGTCAGTGTATCGGCCAGACTGCGTACTTCAAGCGTTACCGTGTTCATTCATCCACCTCGTGATTTCGTCGAAGAAATCTGCCATGAGTTGGCGTGGGCTGGAAAACGCATAAGCTTCCTCGTCATCGCCTGCGTGCCGGTGATCGCCCTTGCCGGTCTCATTGTCGTAGCGCAGGACGCATACGCCGTCGACTACAAAGGCCAGCCGATATTTGAAGACATGCTGGCTTCCAGAAACAGGCTTTGGCACATGCCAAACGACGATGTCGGCGAAGGCGTTTTCGGCAATATCGACTCGGCGGCGGATCAATTCTTGCGCTTTCATAGTAACCATGATGCCACGCCCCGATATGTTGTCAATCTATCCAACACATGACGGGCTATACTGATTTCAATGTTACAATTGCCTACTTAAACTGTGCCCATTCATCATCAGAAACCGCTACTTTATGAACTTGCCCCCCGACGATCAGCAACTCCTTGAAGAACTCTGCCAGCAGCATGGCGCTAGCGCGCCCAAAGTGCTGCAACTGTTGAAAACGGTGCGGGAGTACGAATTCAAAGAGCGCCGTAGCGGCGTCTATGCCGCGTTGCGGGATGTTCTCAACACTCGCTATCCCGAATCTGACCCTCAAGAGCGATAACCCATGGACGAACAGGAACTCATCCAGAATCCCGAAGCCCTGCTGGCGCTGATGCAACAGGCGGTTCAGCATCTTATCGAACAGCGCCCGGACACTGCTGCACAAGAAGCGCAATTGCGGGCCGTCGCTAAAGCGATTGAGCAATTGGAAAAGCAACAGGTATCAGTTCCCGATAGCCTGCGGCAAACAAAAATGACCTTGGTGGATCAAATCAGCCAATATGCCCAATTTAATCGCCAGCTTGTGGTATTGGGCGAGAGCGTTACCGAGGTGCTGGAAATGATTGAAAGTGCAATCGTTAAGCCGCGCTCGGAAGGAAAATCTCAGAAGGAAGCAATGCCACGCCAGCGCCGCTCACGAAATAGCGACCAAGTAGTGACCCCTCAGTCGTTTCTCAGAAAATATATTATCCAAGCGCTTACAGAGGTTGGCGGCTCTGCACGGCGTTCTGATGTTCTGGAGCGAATCGGAGAAATGCTCGAAGGTCAGCTAACGCCAAGAGACATGGAAACAAGAGGCAGTAATCGCGATATTATCTGGAGAAATAACGCTTGTTGGGAACGCCAAGCGATGGTCGATGAGGGCATCCTGCGTAATGATTCCAAATTTGGCTACTGGGAACTGAACCCAGATCACGCTTCTGACGTTCAGCAAACGCCCGCTTACAAAAGCATCTAACTCCAAGAACCCGCCATGAGATTCAAGCGACTGGCCATTGAAGGCTACAAATCCTTCCGCTACTCCACTGAAATCCTCTTTCCCGCCAGCCAGGACAGCAAAAGCATCTTCCTCATTGGCGGCATGAATGGCGCAGGCAAAACCTCCTTCATGGAAGCCATCAACCTCTGCCTGTACGGCGCCAAGCCCGATTTGATTTTCAACGCCATCAACCGCCAGGAAAAAGCCGATGGCAATTACAGCACTAACTTTGAGCTGACGCTGGACACCGACGATGGTGCAGAAATCATCGTCAAACGCTCCTGGTCCGCCGGCGCGACGCCCAACCCTAAACCCAAAGACCTTGAAGAACGGCTCATCGTCATTCGCGACGGCAAGCGCGTCTCCGTCCAGAGCAAACAAATGTGGCAGGACTTCATCCGCGCCCTGATCCCACCCAGTATTACCCAGTTCTTCTTTTTCGATGGCGAGAAAATCCAGGAAATCGCTGCTGAAGATCACTCCGAAGTCCGCCTGCAAAAATCGCTGGAAGCCGCACTCGGCATTGAGTTCATTCAACGCCTGACCGACGATCTCACCTACATCAAAAATCAGGAGCGCCAAGGCTATGTCGAGATTTCCGACGCTGATCTGGAATTCAAGCAGAGCGAGTTAAAAAAGGAACGCAGCAAACTGGAACGCCGGAAGAAAGAACGCATGGAAGCGCAGGAAGACCTGGATGCCTTCCGCCAGCAATACGACGAAGCGAAAAAGCGCTTTCAGGCGGCCTTCAACACCGAACCCGAAGTCCGTGAAATTGTCCGGGAGAACGAGAAAAAACGCATCCAGGCTGCGAACCGTCTTGGCCAGGTGGACAACGAGATCAAGACGCTCTCTGAAAAAGCCCTGCCTTTAGCGGTCACTAGTAAACTGTTCAGTGGACTCAAACAACGCATTGAAGCCGAACGCGGCACCCGGCAACAGGACGCCATCCGCGACAACGCTGCCGCCCTGACCCAAACGCTGATTCAGGCGGTGGAAGAACCGCAACCGCTCTACCACGTCCCCCTGAACGCCGAGCAACGGACGGAACTGGAACAGCGCATTCTCAAACGACTGCGCCAAGGCATGGGCCTGAACGAAATCCACACGGTTCTCAACCTGTCCGAACGGGATGCCGCCCGGATTTTGCACCGCCTCGAAGAAATCGAAAGCAGCGACCTGTTCCGCCTCACCGCTCTGCTCGACGAAAAACGCACCCTGGATGCCGAAATTCAGCAACTCGACCTCGCCCTGCAACCCAGCGCCAGCAGCGCCAGCGAGCGCGAACTGTTTGAACAGCTTCAAGCCGAAATGGAAGGCTGCTCCACGCAGATCGGGCGCAAGTCCGAACAACTCCGGTTGTTGAATGACGACCTGCTGGCGCTGGAAAAACGAATCCGCGACCTCGAAACGGAAATCTCCCGCCTCTATGAACGCCACTACGCCTCGCGGGAAAAGGCTGATTTCATCACCGAATGCGACACCATCGCCAACCTGCTCGGTCAATTCATCGTTCGCCTGCGGGAAAACAAGATCCACCTGTTGCAGGAAAAAACCTTCGAGATGTACCGCCAGCTCTCCACCAGAAGCGGCCTGATTAAAGACTTACTGATTGACCCCAAAACCTACGAAGTCTCGCTACACGACCGCCACGGTTCCGCCATCCGTAAATCAGGGCTGTCCGCTGGCGAAAAGGAAATCTTCGCCATCTCCCTGCTATGGGGATTGGCGCAAACCAGCCAATTACGGCTACCGATCATCATCGACACCCCACTCTCCCGCCTTGACAGCAGCCACCGCCAACACATTGTCCACTGCTACTTCCCCAACGCCGGCGAACAGGTAGTCATTCTCTCCACCGACACCGAAGTCGATGAGGCTTACTACGCGCAACTCAAGCCCTATTTATCCGGCGCTGGGAGGCTGCAATTTGACCAGCGCCAGGAACTGACCACGTTTCAACCCGGCTATTTCTGGGAGTCTTGAGCCATGGCTGACCGTCTCAATTCTTCCATGGCCGCCGACGAAGTGTTGAACACCCTGCGTTTCGAAACCAAGCTCGACAAATCGGTGTTGGCGCGTCTCGCTTGCTGTCTATCCCTGGCGCTGGATGGCCAGGAAGTCGCGCCCAGCATCAATTTCAGCGGCGGCGAAATCCGGCGATCAAGCTTGCTGGGAACGGATGGACCGCTGATTCATGCCCTGATCGCCCATGTTTATGAACGGCCAGACATTACCGATGATGAGTTCTATTCAAACCGCTCCATCATCAAGAACCACATCGACCGGGGTTGCGCCCATCTGGAACAATGGTTTAACGAGTGCGAGCGCGACGCCAGCCAACTGATTGAACGCCTGCTGGACGTGGTTGAATTGGGGGGGCGGCGCGAACTCATGGGCTACGGGCTAGACCTTCTGGTAGGCCGCACCGTACTGGACCAGCGGAACGTCATCGCGGAACTCAACAACACAGCCCGACACGCCAATTCTCATCTGGCGATCATGGGTAAACCGGGCGTCGGCAAAACCCAGTTTCTGTTGAAAATCCTGACCGACATCCGCATCCAGTCGAATTTTCAAACCCACTTCATTTACTTCGACTACAAGGGCGACGTGGTGAGCAATGCCCGCTTTCTCGACCTCGCCAAGGTTCAACCCTACCGTTTACTGCAAAGCGGCCAGAACCTACCGATCAACCCGTTCATCCTGCCCGTCTACGATGACCAGACCATCAACGTCTCCGCCCGTGAAAAAGCCGAAAGTTTCGCCTCGATTAACGCCAAGCTTGGCGTAGTGCAGAAAGGCGCATTGACCGAAGCCATCCGCGCCGGCTACGCCCAACGCGCCGGAACCGACGCCCCCTACCCGGATTTCCAGGACATCCTGTCCATCGCCGACCAGATGTATGAAGACCAGGGCCGGAATGACGACAGCCTGATCGAAATTCTGCGCGACCTCGCCACGTTTAACCTGTTCTGGAAACATGGCGACGGAACCGCACCCATGGAACGCCTGACCCAGCGGACATTGCTGATCGACGTTCACGCCATGCCGGTCCTCAAGGAACTGGCGGCGTATCTGGTCATCGAGCGGCTGTACAAGGAAATGGCGCTGCTGCCCGACAGTCCCGTGGAAGACGACCGGCGGACAATCCGCATAATCCTGGTCATCGATGAAGCGCACAACTATCTGAATCAGCGCAACCTCTTTCTCCAGCGCATCATCCGCGAAGGACGATCCAAAGGCATCATCGTCTTCTTCGCCTCGCAATCGCCCAATGACTACCAGCAGAAATTCTTCAATTTCCAGGAACTGCTGGAATTCACCTACCTGTTCCAATGCGACGGCGTATCCGCTAGCGCCTTGCAGGACATCCTCGGCTGTAGCAGTAAAACCGCCAAGGATTTACAAGTGGAAGTCGCCCGGCTGGAACCGGGGCAGGTGATTAGTCGCAGTCCGAATCAGACTGAAGAGTTTATGAAGTTCGCAGCGGAAGCCTTTTACCGGAGCTACGGTTGATCAATCGCCCGGAGATCACTGTCATGCGCTTTCCCTATGGTTTAGCCGATTTTGCGACGCTCATCGGCGAGGGTTATTCCTATGTGGATCGCACCGATCGCATTCCGCTCATTGAGAATGCCGGCAGGCAACTGCTTTTCCTGCGTCCGCGTCGGTTTGGCAAAAGCCTGTGGCTGTCCACCCTGGAGAATTATTACGACCTGTCCAAGGCGGGGGACTTTGAGCGGTTGTTCAGAGGGTTAAAGATCGGTCAGAATCCCACACCCCTGTACAACCGCCATTTCGTTCTCAAACTCAATTTCTCGGTCATGGACCCCAGCGGCGACCGGGTTTGCGTCTTACCGGATAATGGCATCGCCTCGTTTCAATCGTTAATGCAGCGTGATTTCGCAGACGCCCTACAAGCTCTATCGGGGCGCGAGTTGAGCGTCATTCCGCACGGAGCGGACCTGCCGCCCGACCAAGGAACTGTGAAGTTCCATGAGTCGTGGTGGGCGGCGGGGACGCGAGTACGGGACAACGAAGTCGCCCCGAAGGGGTGACGTTCCAACGAGGGTTCGACGGCAGCGAAGCCCCGAGAACCTGACGTTGGACTCAACTCGCGCCCCGTTCGTTGGCGCGTAGCGCCGACGAACATGGACTCGGAACCGGCGCTGGATCAGGGGTACGGCGATCTGAGTTTGATCCTGCGGCCGGATATGCGCCAGCACCAGTTGCTCGATCACCTGCTGGAGTTCAACGTTGCTTTGAAAACCCTGAGACTGAGTCGCGTCGTAGGGTAGGGGAAGACAATTTTCCCGTCTTCAGTCTTATCCAGCAGTCCGGCATTCAGGAGTATATGAATAGCGTTGCCAGACGGATCATGTCGGAAGTGATCACGGTCAACCAGATCACAATACTGATGCCGACTGCAGCAGCGGCAATATCCTTGATGGCGCGGATTTTCTCATTTTCGCGGGTTTCGAGGAAATCGCAGATCGCTTCAATAGCGCTATTGAACAATTCCGCCATCAGGACCAATCCGGTGGCCAGCATGATCATCGCGAAATCCACCCACTGCTGGAAGATCAGCGCCAGCACGAGGACGATCACTGACAGCACCATCTTGTAAGCGACACTGAAATCGTAGAGGACCGCGAACCGCAGTCCTGACAGAACGATCTTGATCTTGCGCAGGGGGTGATAACCGGTTTCGCCAGTACCCAGAAATTTGTTTCTCATCGTGCCTCAGAACTATGTTGTTTATGCTAAAGAATTTTTTTCATCAGGGCGACCCAGATGATACCCAGTGCGATACCACCCAGCACATCCGACGGATAATGCACCTGCACATAGATCCGGGAGGCGGCGACCACAACGGCCAACAGCACGGCGACTGTTGCTGCGACGAACTGCCATTCCGGCCAGATCCGGCGGACGATCAGCACGATGCACAGCGCGAAGGCGACGATTTGCGTGGTGTGGGCGCTGGGAAACGAACTGTCAGCAGGCATGGCGATCAGGGGTTCCACCAGGGCCGGTCGGGGTCGGTCCAGAAGAGCTTTCGCGAGATAAACCAGGAACGTCGCGCCGCCGAAGCCCGCCGCCAGCAACAGCGCTTCCCACTGCTTCTGAAAATACAGCAGGACGGCGGCGATCAAGGCGAAGAGAGGCGTCAGTACGTACAGCGATCCCAGCCAGGTCACGCCGCGAAAAAAATAAGACAGCCCCTCTGATGAGTGCGCCGCCATGAAGAGTAGAATCTGGTGATCCCAGAACATGATGATTTCCTGACAGGATAACAATTTTAACGACATGTCTATCGCATACTACACAGCGAGGGTTGTTTTTATCAGGACTTTCGGTTTTCGTCATTTCCGCGTATGCGGGAATCCAGTCATTCGTTGAAAAGAATGGATACCCGCCTTCGCGGGTATGACGAATTTACGGGTTTAGCGAAAGTCCTGTTTATATAAATCACATCGATCCGATCGCGCGTAGACCTTGAGCCTTTAGGTTTTTCTTACAGTAGATAAGGGTTGAGCGTCTTTACCGGGCCGGTCGATTGCCTTTAACAAATCCCCATAACAGCTTTCTATTCTGGGCCAGCTATACTGCTGTTCCACAAACTGCTGCCCCTGCGATCCCAGGCGCGCACTTAAATGATCGTTCTGCAAAGTGCGCAAGCAGAGGGTGAACTCCCCGAAATTTCTGTACCACAGCCCGCCATTTGCTCGCCGACACTGCCCGACCAGCACCTCGCAGTGACCGTTGACCAGCACCGGTTTGCCGATGGTCCACGCCTCCAGCAGGACGATGGACAAACTCTCATACGGTGATGGCATGATGAGCAGTTCACTCGCCGCCAGCGCATCCCACTTGGTTTGCTCATCCACAAAACCGAGCGAAACGATATCGGGATGCGGAGGAATCTCCATCACAGCGCGCCCCAGCAACACCAGTTTGCGCGGCTGACGTTCGCGGCGACGAAGCTGGATGAAGTATTCAAATAACTGGTCGCAACCCTTGGAAGGTTCAATGCGCCCCATATACAGCAGAAAAGGTTGATCAATTGCAGAGCGTTGTCGAAAGCGTGCGCCGTCATAATGGAGCGGAGGATCGACCGCAACCCCAGCCACTGGGCCTTCCGGGGCAAGATTGGGAAACCGTCGCCGGACAAAATCCCGCTCTTCAGGAGTGTTGAAGATGAAACCGCATGGCAGGCTCAACAGTCGATCCCACATCGACAAATAAATCGGCCACTCGTCATGGGCCAGGGGAGCGAGCAACGCCTTGTCGCGAACCCACGGCAGGCCAAAATAGGTCGTAGCGTAGAGATAGCCGAAAAAAATGAAAGCGTCGTAGGCTTCCCGTTGCTGCTCAAGATAGGCGAACAGCTCCGGGGTCCACGGCCCCTGGGCGCGCATCCAGGCTTCTTGTTCGGCCAGTGACGCCGTAGCGCGATGCGGATGTAACCGTTCGGAAAGCCGGTTGAAATGCGCGATGTCACGGGTTACGGCGACTGGAAAGCGGCGGATCAGCACCCCGTCCACCGTTTCCGGCGCCTCTGGATAGTGGTTATCCCACGTCACATAGTCCAGGGCGCGGGTGGTGAGAATCTCGCAGTCCCAGTGAGCCGTCATGCGCTGAGCGATCTTCAGACAGAGCTGCTCAGCGCCGCCGTTGACTTCACGGCCACAACGCTGGACGACAAAAGCAATACGCGGTCGGGCGATCATGAAAAGCTGGCAGTGCGGGCGGCAGGATCGCACAGGGCAGCGACAATCCGATCGAGCGCGGGCCAAATCCGCTCGGGCAGGAAATCCTGGCGGCGCTGGCGCTGCGCTTTCAGCACTGCGTCCCGCAAGGTCGAGTCATGAACCAGCAATTTGACCACCGCTGCGACTTCCGAAAGCTGATCCTTGGTCGTCAACAGCAAACCCGCAGTCGCCAGAGTTTCCGGCACGGCCGAGCTTTTGTAGGCCAGGATCGGCACATCGAACCACATAGCCTCGATCAACGGCACACAAAACCCCTCGTGCTCGCTCATCGACCAGAATAAATGAGCCGTGCGGTAATACGCGGCCAACTGTGCGTCATTGACGTGACCCGTCAAGATTACCCGTCCACGCAACCCCGGTTGGCGCAAGAGGGCATGGAGATGCTCGACATAGGGATCAAAAGGGCCACCATCGCCCACCAGAATCAGCCGGGCGGTCGGGTCAAACCGCAAATAGCAGGTAAACGCTTCGGTCAGTTGATCCTGACGCTTGTTGGGACTCAACCGGCCCACGAACAACAGATTGGTTCGGCCATCCTGTAGCTCCTGCATCAACGCCTCGTCGGCGGGAAAGTCCCATTTCCCTGGGTCAATGGCGATAGGCAGCACGCCCGGATCGCGGAAGCCAAATTCGGCCAGTTCACCCGCGTTAAAGGCGGAATCGCCGACGGACAGCGGGAAACTGCTGGCCAAATCGTACATGTCCCGCCGGCCCTGACGCAGCAGTTCAGCAAAGTCAGGACGCCAGGGTTCAAAAAATTCCGCCGGAGTGATGTTGTGGTAGATCAAGCATTTGGGGCCAGGATGAGCCATCGCCGCCGGCGTGATTTCGGAACCGATGGAATGATGGTAGAGCAGGCCAGCGGCGGCAGGAATCAATCCATCCTGGAAAACTCGGCACTGTTGAGCCACCCGGGGATCGACGTGGCGGACAAAAATCTCTGACGAGTAGCCCTGAGCGCGCAACCGGTCGCGAATGGCCAGGGCGTGGTTGGAGATGGCGTCGCCGTAGGAGAGATTGGGCAATAACTGATGGATCACGCCCCGTTCAGCGGCTGTCGAGGTGATCGAGGGCGCCAGGTACAGCAGTTGTTCATACCGCTCCATCACCGGCCCCCAGTCGGCTTGATCGAGCGCATAAGCCCGGCCCCGCTGCCCGAGGCAGGACAGTTCAGCCGGATCAATTTGGGCAATGTGGGCCAGCCATGCACTCCATTCCTCCTGTGTCCCGACCGTCCAGCCGCCGCCGGCGTCCGTGACCGCCAGCGCCGTCGCCAGGCAATCACGATGTGCGGCCACCGGCTTGCCGCAATGCCAGGCCTCGAACATCACCCGCGAGAAGCTCTCGTTGACGCTGGGCTGGGCCAGCGCCAGGCAGTGATGCAGCAGGGCAGCCTTGACCGGGGCTTCGACCAGACCCAGATCGAGCAATTCGGGAGCGCGGCCGGCATAGTGGGTGTGACCGGGGCCGGCCAGAACCAACCGTAGCCGGCTGGCGGGATACTGATCCCGAAAACGGGCATAGGCTTCGACCAGCAGATCGGTATTTTTCGTCGAGTCGCGGCGACCGAGGTAGAGAACAAAGGGTTGGTCGCGCAGTTCGGCAGGCAACCGTTCCAGTTGCAAGGTATCGAGATCTGCGCATTCGATGCCGGACCCGGTGACGATTCCTTTGGCCAACATGGCGGGACCGTATAGCCGGGCCGCCAGGGCCTGTTCACCCGCAGAGTTGAACAGCAGGCGATGGGCCTTGTGGAACAGGGTGGCGATAGCCGGCAAGTAGGCATAAGCCTCGTCGTGCAGGCAGGGTTGCAGGGCAGCACGGTCGGCGACCAGCGGCAGACCGTTCAGGATCACCCCATACAGATACGGCAGAAAGACAAAGGATGAGTAATCGTTCCGGCGCTGATTCAGATAGTGTTCAAGCGCCTGCGAATTGATGTTGTCCCGAATCCAGACTACAGCTTCATCGGGAGCGACTGGGGAGGCGCCAGGCAGGAAGCGATCAGGAGGTTGCTCCAGTAGCTGTTGATTGAGTGCGTCGAAAGCCAAACGGTTACGCGCATCGACCGGGAAGCGGCGGACAGTCAAACCGGCTTCGCAGGTAGCGCCGGACGGCCAGTGATTGCCGGCCCAGTCGTCGAGAAATGATCGGCAGCAGGTGGTGAGCACTTCGACCGGATGACCGCGAGCGACTAGGCGGGTCGCAACCTGCCACGCCAACTGTTCTGCGCCGCCCTTGAGGTCCTCGCCAAACCAGGGAATGACGATGGCAACGGCGCCGGGCGGGATGGGCAGGGAAGGCTTCCGGAAAGGGGTTTTTATTCGGTCCAGCAGATTCATGAACGTCAGGAGGGAAATCAGTATGATGGCTGATACAGACTCATCAGCAGATCGTCGATGGAGTATTCAGGCAGTTCGCCGACCAATCGCCGCAGCTTTTGGTTATCACCGATGAGCCGGCGTATTTCGTTGGCGCGGACGAAGGAGGGATTGACCTGGATTTCAATCGCGTAACCGGCAATCCGGTTCATGCATGTGATGATTTCGCCGAGTGTGTTGCCAACCCCGGAGCAGACGTTGACCGTTTCCCCGGCGATGTCGCTCTCCAATAATCGCCGATAAGCCTCGATGATAAAACGCACGTCAGAGAAATCACGGATCACATCCAAATTGCCCAGCTCAATAACGGGCTGTCGCCGACGATAATGATCGACGATCTTGGGGATCAGGAAATGATGAGCCTGACCGGGGCCGGTGTAGTTAAACGGGCGAGTAATCAGGATGGGCAACCGGTCCTGGTAGGTACGGGCCATATGCTCCATCGCCAGTTTACTGTTGGCGTAATGGTTAACCGGCGCTGGGCAGACTGTTTCGTCGATCACTTCTACCGGCGGGTTGCCGTAAACGTTAGCGCTGCTGGCCAGCAACACCTTACGGGGGTTCAGGCCAACCGCGAGGATAGCGTCCAGCAAATTCAAGGCGCCGAACAGATTGGTCTGGTAAATCTCCAACGGGTCGCTGTGGGGAACAAAAGTGATCGCAGCCAGATGCACAAGGTAATCTGGCCGGGTGGTTTCCAGCACGGCGCGGAGTTGTTCCGGGCGAGCCAGGTCAGCGCTGAAATTGTCCGCACCGGGCGCTGGGCCGCGATCCATGCCGACAACCCGCCAGCCGGCAGCTTGCAGATGCGTGCGCAGGCACTGGCCGGTGAAGCCGCGTGAGCCGGTAATTAAAACGGTTTTAGAAGGAAAACCCACGCCGATTTCTCCGCAGATCAGCCTCGACCATCAGGCGGCATAACTCCGCCAGATCGGTGTGGGGTTTCCAGCCCAGGTGCTCCCGGGCCTTGGCTGGATTACCCTGGAGAATGTCCACTTCGCAGGGACGATAGAAGCGAGGGTTGACCCGGACGCGGAGTTGGCCCGTGCGGGCGTCATGACCGGTTTCCCTCTCGGCCTGCCCCGCCCAGTTCAATTCGATCCCGACGGCTTGGAAGGCCAGTTCCACAAAATGGCGCACCGTCCAAGTCTGGTTGGTCGCCAGGACGTAAGTGTCGGGTTCGGAATGCTGTAGCATCCGGTACATGCCCTCCACATATTCCGGCGCGTAGCCCCAGTCGCGCTGGGCGTCGAGATTGCCCAGTTCGAGAACGTCCTGTTGGCCCAGGTGGATGCGGGCGGCGGCGTCGGTGATTTTGCGGGTGACAAATTCCTTGCCGCGCAGTTCTGACTCGTGATTAAACAAAATGCCGCTGCAAGCAAACAGATCGTAGGACTCGCGGTAGTTGACCGTGGCCCAGTGGGCGAACAACTTGGCGACGCCGTAGGGACTGCGCGGGTGGAAGAAGGTGGTCTCGGTCTGCGGCAGTTCGTGGATTTTGCCGTACATCTCCGAGGTGGACGCTTGATAGAAGCGGATTTTGGGGTTAACGGTGCGGATCGCTTCCAGCAGGTGCAATGGACCCATGCCGGTGATTTGAGCGGTGGTCACCGGTTGTTCGAAAGACACGCCGACGAAGCTTTGCGCGGCCAGGTTGTACACTTCGTCCGGCTCGGCCCTTTGCAAGAGGCGGATGCTGGCTCCTGGGTCCGTCAGGTCATATTCCACCAGTTCAAGATGTGGGTGGCTTTGAACGCCCAGTTCTTCCAGCCGCCAGAAATTAACCGAGCTGGTGCGGCGGTAGGTTCCGTAGACCTGGTAACCCCGTTCCAGCAAGAGTTGGGTCAGGTAGGCGCCGTCCTGGCCAGTGACGCCAGTGATGATTGCGTGTTTCATGAGGGTCCCTGAGATATTTGGAGATGGAATGTAGCGTGCAATATAACCAAAGCGAAAGGCGTGCTTGAATCTGATGGGGTGCTAATTCAGTTGCAGTTTGACGAAGCCGATGCCGAGTTTGCGAGGGTCTTCGCCTTGCTGGAGGTCCGCCGGACTGGTGGGCTGGGGGATGAGGAATTCCAGACGGTCGGTCGGGGCGGCGAGGGTGAAGTCCAGGCGATGGGTTTGCTCCTCGGCGGTCAACGTCAGGGTCTGTTCACTGGCGCCGGCCTTGACCTTGATCGGCGCGCCGATGTTGGGACCGAAGGCGTGCGCGGTGACGATGAGAGTGAAGCGGGAAGGCAATGGCTGCGTGAACTGGAATGTCACGGCCCCACCATCGCTCCAGCGGCCCCAGGGTTCATGGCCGGACAGTCCGCTGACTGCGGCAAGGAAGGCGGGATAACCGGGTTTTCTGAAATCGATGCCTTCGGTCAGCGTAGCCGGGTAGCGGTCAGCGGCAGGTGAGGAGGCCGGAGGCGTGACCGGGGCAACGGCAGCCGCTGTCACTTTGGACGATTCCGGTTGCGGGCGTTCGCAACAGGCGGCGAGCGCCAAGGCAGCGGTAAAGGCCAGGGTCAGTGAACGGATAAAGGGCTGGGATGGCATGGTGCGATGTCTTTAAATTTTATTCGTCAACTACTTGAGTTTTTCTGATACGGGGGTGCGTACCGATTGAGTAGGGATGAGTGTAGCATACTGCCTCTTTTCTACAGAACTTGGGACATCGCAGACTGACAGCGTCCCGGCGATGGATTAAGATGCGCGCCTTGCTGGCCCGCCCTGATCCTCCTGCGATATTCAGAAATCGGAGATTCGAAAACCCTCATGATCCAGGCTGTGATGTTTCGCTCCCTCTGGGAGTACCGGGGTTTCATTCTGGCTAACGTCCGCCGGGAGTTCCGCCAGCGTTATACGAACTCTTTGCTCGGCGGGTTGTGGGCGGTGCTCAATCCGCTGACCATGATCGTGATCTATACAGTAATTTTTGCCGGGATCATGCGCCCCCGTTTGGCGGGACAAGAGGATAACCTGTTCGCCTATAGTATCTACTTGTGCGCCGGGGTGCTGACGTGGGGGGCCTTCGCCGATATGGTGGGGCGGATGCAGGGCGTGTTCATTCAGTATGGCAATCTGATCAAGAAATCCAATTTTCCGCGCTCTTGCCTGCCGCTGATTGTAGCGCTGGCGGTGTTGATCGATTTCGCTATCGTGCTGACGCTGTATTTAGTGTTTCTGCTAGTGACATGCAATTTCCCAGGCTGGGTCCTGCTGGCGTTTCCAGTGGTGTTCCTGATCCAGTTGGCGTTTGGCTTGGGACTGGGGTTGCTAACGGCGACGCTCAATGTGTTTTTCCGTGATGTGGGCCAGTTCGTGGGGGTGGTCTTGCAGTTCTGGTTCTGGTTGACACCGATTATCTATAGCGCCAGTGTCCTGCCGGAGGCGCTGCGGGATTGGCTTTGGCTGAATCCGATGTATCCACTGATCGCGGCTTATCAGGGGATTTTTCTACATCATGCCTGGCCGGACTGGTCAAACTTGATCGGAGTCGCCATCGGGTCGCTGGCGTTGCTGCTGTTATCCGGCCGGTTGTTCTTGAAACTGGCGGGTGAAATTGTGGATGAGCTGTGATGGGACAGATTGTCGTTAGTAATGTGGGCAAGGCGTACAAGCGCTATCCGAGCCGCTGGGCGCGGTTATTGGAGTGGCTGGACCCGACAGACCAGCCTCGTCATCAGGCGCACTGGGTTTTGCGGGGCGTCAGCTTCGAGGTGGCGCCGGGCGAGGCGGTAGGCATTATCGGTAACAACGGGGCGGGCAAGAGCACCCTGTTGAAAATCATCACCGGCACCACTCAGCCGACTGAGGGAGCGGTTACCGTGAGTGGCCGGGTCGCGGCCCTGCTGGAGCTGGGCATGGGTTTTCACCCGGATTTCACTGGCCGGCAAAACGTGTTTATGGCCGGGCAATTACTGGGGCATTCCGTGGCGACGCTAGAGCAGAGTTTTCCGGACATCGAGGCGTTCGCCGAAATTGGCGATTACATCGATCAACCGGTGCGCACCTATTCCAGCGGTATGCAGGTGCGGCTGGCGTTTAGCGTGGCGACGGCGATTCGGCCTGAAATTCTGATCGTGGACGAGGCGCTGTCAGTCGGCGACTCCTATTTTCAGCACAAAAGCTTTGCCCGCATTCGTGAATTTCGTGACCAGGGCACGACTCTCCTGTTTGTTTCGCACAGCCCGGGCGCGGTCAAGACGCTATGCAACCGCGCTATTCTGCTCGATCAGGGCGTCATGATTCGTGACGGTTCGCCGGATGGTGTGCTGGATTACTACAATGCGATCATCGCTAAACAGGAAGCGGACCAGAAAATTCGGGAAGTCGAATCGGAAACGCAAAAGAACATGATTCGTTCGGGTAACCAGGCGGCGGTGATTGAAGGCGTCGATATGGTGCTGAGTGGCCGGAGCGCGCGGGCGGTGCGGGTTGGTGAGGCGGTTGGTTTCCAGGTGGACATTGGTATTCAGCGGGATCTGGATGAACTGACAGTTGGCATTCTGATCCGGGACCGCCTGGGCAATGATGTGTTCGGCACCAATACTTGGCATCTGGGCTGTAGCCAAAAGGACTTGCGGGCTGGCGAGCGCTGGCGGTTGGCGTTTGAGTTTCCCGAATTGAATCTCGGCGTGGGCAATTACAGTGCGACCTTTGCGCTGCATAGTGGCGATGCCCATGTGAGTGATAATTACGACTGGTGGAATCAGGCGCTGGTGTTTCAAGTCGTGCCCGGCAACGGCTTCCGCGCCATCGGCGTCAGTTATCTACCGACCGTGAGCCAATGGGTCGCGGCCTGACCGGAATCAGGAACGCTCATGATCGAAACCGCCAACCCGGAAATTAATGTTGATGAACTGATGGCGCGTATTCGTGAAGAAGCCGCGCGGTTGCCGGATCTGGATTTTCCCGATCCGGTAGATTTTGCAAGCGCGACGCCTTCCTCCCTGGTTGCTTTGCCCCGCATACCCAGTGAATCTGCGTTTGCGATCAAATCCGTCTATGCACTGGCGGATTTCCTCGACGCCCACGACGAAGCTTTCATCCGCTGCGCCTATCGAGGGATTCTGGGCCGGGAGCCGGACGCCGGCGGGTTTCAAAACTATTTGGAGCAATTACGCACCGGACGGGTCGCCAAAGTGGAAATTCTGGGGCGGCTGCGCTATTCGCCGGAGGGACGAGAGAAGGCGGTGAAAATACGCGGCTTGCTGGCGCCGTTTGTTATCGCTACTGCTAGCCGGTTACCAGTGATCGGCTATGGGTTGCGATGGCTGGTTACTCTACTTCGATTAGTCAGAAAGTAAATCCATGTTGAATTGCCTGCGGGAAAAATCAAGATGATCGCCGCCTCCCCGGAAATTGATGTCGAGCAGCTCATGACGCGCATTCGTGAGGAAGTCGCCCGCCGCAAACGGCAGATGGGAAATCCCACGGTCAGCGCGCCGCCGCCTGCCGAGAAACCGCCAGCTCCATTGTCGCCAGGTTTGGGGGAACTGCTGCGGTACGAAGGTGATGAGGTATTTGTGACCCGTGTTTATCGCACCCTGTTGCACCGAGAACCGGAGCCAGGAGCGATAGCAGGTCGCCTGCCGATGCTGGAAGAAGGCGGTATAGCCGCCAAGCTCGATATGTTACGAGAGATTTGCGCTTCTGAAGAGGGACGTAATACCGGCGCCGAAGTTCGCGGGTTAACCACGCCTTATTCGCTGGGTGAGCTACTGGGCGGCGCTGATGAAGAGTTCATCGCCCATGCTTACCAGATTCTGCTGGGTCGGGAGCCGGATGAGGATGGATTACAGACTTATCTGGCTTATTTGTGCGAACACTCTCTCAGTCGGATTGATGTTCTGCGCGCTGTGCGCTTCTCTGAGGAAGGTCGGATGTTCAGCGTGGAGGTGGCGGGATTGCTGCCTCTGGTCGCCGGGGCATTTCCAGCTATCGCCATCAAGCCCGATTACACATTAGGGGAGCTGCTTAGCGATCCAGATGAAGCATTTATACATAATGCCTATCGGGCGGTCTTGCGCCGGGAGCCTGACCCGGAGGGACTACGCATCTATCTGGGCCGATTGCGACAGGGATCATTGTCCAAACTGGATATTCTCGGAGGGTTACGATATTCCAGCGAGGGTCGCAAGGTGGGGGTTGCTGTTCACGGACTCCTGATGCCTTGGCTATTGCATGTGGCCTATCGAATTCCCTTGTTAGGTTCCTTGATGGCGCTGGCGAGCGTTCTACTGCGTCCAGGCAAGATCATTGAGCGTTTGCGCAGTCTGGAAGCCCGTCTTGAAAATGAGGGCTGGCAACACCGAGGTTCCAAACATTTCGACCTGGAGCTTAACCAACTCAAGTGGCTCGTTGACGCTAAAGCCAATCAAGTTGAACTGGCGGGTTTGCAAGATAAGGCCAAGTCTTTGCAGCAGGGCAAGGCTGATCAGAGCCTGCTGGAGACGTTTCGCGTCAATTTGCAAAACACCTTGGAGAATAAAGCGGATGCGGGTGAGATTTCTGCTCTCCAGTTGCGTCTGAGACAGGCGATGGAGCGTCTGGACAGCCGCGTCGATCAGCAGACAGTGGTGGAGCTTCAGGAGCGGGTGGCAGAAACCCGCGCTCTGATCGATAGCCGTGTCGATCAGCAGACAGTGGTGGAGCTTCAGAATCAGTTGACGGAAACCCGCGCTCTGATCGATAGCCGTGTCGATCAGCAGACAGTGGTGGAACTTCAGAATCAGTTGACGGAAACCCGTACTCTGATCGACAGCCGCGCCGACCAGCAGGTGATCGCTGAGTTGCAGGGACAACTGCGTGTGATGGCTGAGAGCAAGGCTGAGAAATCAGACCTGACCGGTTTAACGAATCATCTGGCCGGTTTGATGCAAATTAAGGCCAATGCTGATGAAGTGGCAGCGGTCAGGGAACAGGTTGAGGTGCTGGCGAGCGCCAAGGCCAGCAACGACGCCTTAGCGGAGGTCCGCCAGACTCTTGAGGCCAAGTCTGGTGCTGAACAATTGGAGCAGGAGTTAGCCGAGATCCGTCGCCAAATTCTGGATCACAAACGCAGTATCGTCGATCAACAGCGGCGCTTGACGCTGTTGCTCGAAGAAGCCCGCAAGCGCTTGCCGGACCCGCTGGATACGGAGCAACTGGCGGCGTTTAGTGGCGAGGCGGATCGTGTGCTAGATGCGATGTACGTCAGCTTCGAGGATTGCTTCCGGGGGACGCGAGCGGATATCAAGCAACGATTGAGCGCCTACTTACCTTCATTGCCTCCTGGTGTGGGCTCGGGCTTCGCGCCGGCAGTCGATTTGGGCTGTGGGCGCGGCGAATGGCTGGAGTTGCTCAAGGAACACGATCTGACGGCGACCGGCATCGATTTGAACCGGATGATGGCGGAGTGTTGTCGTGAGCAGGGGTTGACGGTGGTGGAAGCGGACGCCTTGGCCTACCTGCGCGAACAGCCGGATAACAGCCTGGGGTTGATTACCGGGTTCCATATTATCGAGCATCTGCCATTGCGGACGCTGGTTGCGCTATTCGATGAAGCGCTGCGGGTCTTGAAACCAAGCGGCATGGTGATCTTCGAGACGCCGAATCCAGAAAATCTGGTGGTGGGGGCCTGCAATTTCTACATGGACCCGACCCATCGGAATCCGATGCCACCAGTAATGACGCAGTTCCTGATTGAGGCACGGGGTTTCGTGCGAGTGGAGATTCGGCGAATGAATCAGCAGGTGCTGAACGACCCGTTACGCCTGCTGGAGTCAGGAACGCCGGGAGCGGCGGAGCTGAATCCGTTGATCCAGATGGCCAAAGAGCATTATTTCGCTGCGCCGGATTATGCGGTGGTGGCGTATAAGGCTTGACTGGCGACTCGCGGGAAACTGGTTGTGCAATCCGTTTTCCCCGGCGCCGACGGAGCGATGCATGACGACCGATTTGAATAGCCCGCATGATCGGTTTTTTAAGGCGATCTTTAGCCGCACGGCGGTAGCGGCGGAGTTTTTGCGAGGCTATCTGCCGGCGGCGGTAGCGGCGACGCTGGACTGGACAACGCTCCGCGCCGAGAAGGATGCTTTTCTGGACCCGCAACTCACGCAGCATCCAGCGGATTTACTGTATGCGGTGAATCTGTGCGGGGGCGATCCAGGTTATGTTCACCTGCTCTTTGAACACAAGAGCTATGTCGAGTCGCGGATTAACCTGGATTTGCTACGCTATCGGGTGCGAATTTGGGAGCAATGGCTGAATGCCGGGAATGTGGGAGCGTTGCCGGTGATCATTCCGGTGGTGTTTTATCATGGCGTAGGACGTTGGGGGGTGAAACGGCAGTTTGCGGAGACCGTAGCCGATGCGCCGGAATTGCAACGGTATGTGCCGATCTGTGAATATCATCTGGTGGATATGAGCGCGTACCGGGATGAGGAGCTACGCGGGGCAGTGAGGTTGCAGGCAGCGCTACTGACGCTGAAGTACATTTTTCGCGATGAACTGGGTGAGCGATTACCGGGGATTTTGGGGTTGTTGCGGGAATTGGAGGTCGGGTCGAGTGGCTTGGATTTTATTCGATCACTGTTGCGTTACTTGGCGCAGGTGGTGGGGACGGATCGATTGAGTGAGGCGGCGTTTCGCCAGGCGGTGACGCAGGCGCTGAGTGGAGGAGGCGAGCAAATGATGACGATTGCGGAGCAATGGGTGCAGGAGGGTTTGGAAAAGGGTCGGCAAGAGGGTCGGCAAGAGGGTCGGCAAGAGGGTCGGCAAGAGGGTCGGCAAGAGGGTCGGCAAGAAGGTCGGCAAGAAGGTCGGCAAGAAGGCTTGTGTTCGGAACGGCAATTACTGATGCGTTTGGCGCGGAAGCGGTTTGGCGCGGCGGTGATGGAGCAGAGTCGGGCATTGTTGGAGAAGGTTGAGGAGTTAGCTGTCATGGAAGAGTTGGGAGAGGGAATTCTGGATTGTGCGGATGGCGAGGCGTGGCTGGCGCTGCTGGCCCGCGTCAAAGGCTAAAGGCGGAAGGAATGACGGATCACGACCACGGTTATAAACGGTTGTTCTCTCACCCGGAGATGATCCGTGACCTGCTGCGTGGTTTTGTTCCGGCGGACTGGAGCGCTGAACTGGATTTCACAACTCTGGAAAAATACCCGACGGAATTTATCGATGACCGCTTGCGCAATCGGCGCAGCGATGTCATCTGGCGGGTGCGCTGGGGATTCGAGTGGCTGTATATCTATGTCCTGTTGGAGTTTCAATCCGGGGTGCATCAGTTGATGGCGGTGCGAGTGTTCAACTACCTGGATTTGCTCTATCAGGACCTGATCCGAAGTCGGCAGTTGGGGCGAGGTCGGCGGTTGCCCATGGTATTGCCGATTGTTCTATATAATGGTCGGCGTCGGTGGACGGCGCCCACCGATCTGGAGGCGCTGATTCAGCCGGGGCCGTCCAGCCTGATCGCGTACCGGTTGCAGGCGCGCTATTTGCTGATTGATGAAAGTGCGTATGCTGATGCGGATTTAGCGAGTCAGCACAATTTGGCGGCGGCGTTATTCCGGCTGGAGAACAGTCGGGGGCCGGACACGGTGCGCGAGGTAGTGGTTGCGCTGGGCGAGTGGCTGACGAATCCGGATCAGGAGGAGCTGCGCCGCTCATTCTTGATTTGGTTGCGGGAGGGCTTTTTGAAGGCGCGGCTCCCGACAGTGGCGTTCCCGGAACTGAGTAACCTGGAGGAGGTGCGCAATATGCTGACTGAGCGCGTAGTGGATTGGACGCAACAATGGAAGCAGGAAGGCCGGCAAGAGGGCCGGCAAGAGGGCCGGCAAGAGGGTCTGGATTCGGAACGGCGATTGTTGTCGCGGCTGATCCGTCGCCGTTTTGGCGAAGCGATTGCCGCCCAAAGCATGCCCGTCCTGGATCGGATTGAGCAACTGGCAGTGTTTGAGGACTTGGGCGAGGATCTGCTCAGTTGTACGGATGGCGAGGCGTGGCTGGCGCTGCTGACCCGCGTCAAAGGTTAACAGCTCAGCGTGGTGCTGGAGATCACCGATGGCGACCGGCGGTGGCGCTGAACTGGACGGCGCTTCGTGCGGAGAAGGATGCTTTTCTGGACCCGCAATTAACCAGGACTTTCGCTTTTCGTCATTCCCGCGTATGCGGGAATCCAGTCATTCGTTGAAAAGAATGGATACCCGCCTTCTCGGGTATGACGAATTTACGGGTTTAGCGAAAGTCCTGTTCTGAAGTCTGCTCAGCGAATCATGGCCCTCGCGATGATCATGACCTTGTCTCTATTTGTTTACAGCGCCTTGGAACACCGGATTCGTGAATCATTAAAAACTCATCAAAAAACGTTTCCTGATCAAAAAGGTCACCCCACCGATCACCCCACCGCTCGATGGGTCTTTCAATTTTTTACCGGGATTCATCTCCTCGTGATCGAGGAGGTCCACAAGACTATTTTGAATCTTAAGGAAGCTCATCAGACCTTGCTAGCCTTGCTCGGTGCACACTTTGTCGCCCTATATGCAAATTCCGGGTAAGGGGGTGCGGAATGTCGGAAGAAGCTGCAGGAACCCGTAATGTCGTCGTTGCATCACTTTGAATCACACCCGCTTTCGCAATTTTGTTAACTTTAAGCAACGGGTGTTAATCAGTTTCGCCTAGCTCCACAAGAGTCCTCGAAGAACTCATGCTGGACGAGATTGAAATCGGGTTATTACTCGGAGCGCTATTGAATGCAAATCAATGATCTTTCAGCCCGCATCTGCGCTTATGAAGCACAAATTAAGGCTGCGATGGATCGCGTGATCGCTAGCGGCTGGTTTGTCTTAGGGCCGGAGGTGAAGCAGTTCGAGGCTTCGTTTGCCAAGTATCTTGGTACCGGTCACTGTGTTAGCCTTGCTAATGGCACGGATGCTATCGAACTAGCATTGAGGGCGATGGGTGTGGGCGATGGCGACCGTGTGGCCACGGTGGCAAATGCCGGTATGTACACCACGACGGCGATACTGGCTATTGGTGCGAAGCCGTTCTTCCTCGATGTGGATCTTGAAACCAGCAACGTCACGCTAGCTGAAGTAGCGCGTGCAATCACAGCAGGGGTCAAGGCGGTAGTCGTGACTCATCTCTATGGCTTGGCAATCTCTGAAATTCAAGAAATCGCGCAACTCTGTGCCCAGAAGGGCATTCCACTTTTGGAGGATTGCGCCCAAGCGCATGGCGCGCGGATTAATGGGCAGTGTGTTGGAACATTTGGGAATGTCGGCAGCTTCAGCTTTTATCCGACCAAGAACCTCGGCGCACTCGGTGATGGTGGCGCAGTGGTAACAAATAGCGCAGAGATTGCAGAGAAGCTATCGCGACTGCGTCAATACGGCTGGACTGCAAAGTATCAGGTGGAAGTTGCCGGTGGGCGTAATAGTCGTCTCGACGAAATGCAGGCGGCAATCCTGTTGGGATTTTTGCCTCAACTTGATATAGCCAATGCGCGTAGGCGCGAAATTGCTGGACGATATAGCGCTAAGATTAGGCATTCCGATGTGTGGGTATCGAAGCAAGGGAGCACTGACTATGTGGCCCATCTTTATATCGTGCGTAGTACTCATCGCGATGCGTTGCGTGCGCATCTGCGCACCTTGGATATTGCTTCCGATGTGCATTACCCTGTTCCAGATTACCGGCAGCCGGTGTTCGGTGAGCGCTTTGCACAAGTGAGGCTTGCGAATACCGAACGCTTGGTCAGCGAAATCCTGACACTACCTTGTTACCCAGAAATGACCGATGCAGAAGTCAATCAGGTCATCGCAGCCGTTAATGGGTGGCGGCTATGAAGTTCTCTGTGGTAATCCCGATCTATAAGAATGAGGCTTCTATCCCGCGCCTATTGCAAGCCTTATCGGATATGAACTGCCAACTCAGAGGTACTATGGAAGCAGTGTTTGTTGTTGACGGCAGCCCAGATCAATCCTTTGTGCTGTTACGAGATGCGCTTGATGGGTTGGATTTTCCCGCGCAACTATTAGGGCATTCACGAAATTTTGGTTCCTTTCCTGCCATTCGGACAGGTTTGGCGGCGGCGCGCGGCGAGTATTTCGGTGTGATGGCCGCAGATCTGCAGGAACCGCCGGAACTGCTTACCGCTTTTTTCAAAGCCCTTGATGCAGATGAGTGTGACGTGACCATCGGTACACGAACCGGTCGTAACGATCCTTACCTGTCTCGCATAGCGTCGGGCGTATTTTGGGGAGTGTACCGCCGCTTGGTGGTGCATGACATGCCGGAGGGTGGTGTCGATGTGTTTGGCTGCAATCGGTCTTTCCGCGACCAGTTGCTCAAACTGGAAGAGTCTCGCTCGTCCCTAATTGCGCTCATCTTCTGGTTGGGTTTTCGTCGCAAGCTTGTCAGTTATGAACGGCTCAAACGCCAGGAGGGAAAGTCGAGCTGGACCTTGCGCAAGAAAGTCGATTACATGATGGACAGTATCTTTGCGTTCACCGATTATCCGATTCGTTTGCTGATGAGAATCGGAATGATAGGTTGTGGACTGTCGACCGTGCTTGGCGCACTTGTTATTGCCGGTCATCTATCCGGTCGTATCACGGTTCCCGGCTATGCTGCGACTATGCTCGTAGTACTCTTCTTCGGGATGCTCAATTTGTTTGGGATTGGGCTGATAGGAAACTATGCTTGGCGCGGATATGAGAATAGTAAAGAGCGGCCATTGGCTGTTGTCTCTATTAAATGCGAGAATGGAAGGGGAACTGAATGCTGAATGACGTAAAGATACATGAGACGGCTGATGTCCAGACTACTGCTGTGGGTCATGGCACTACGGTCTGGCAATCAGTGGTCATTCTTCCGGGAGCCAGGATCGGCGCTGATGTGAATATTTGTGCTCAATGCCTCATTGAGAATGATGTCGTTATTGGTGACCGTGTAACAATCAAGTCAGGTGTTTATCTCTGGGACGGGATTCGTTTGGACAACGATGTTTTCGTTGGACCCAATGTCACTTTTACGAATGATAAATTTCCGCGATCAAAATCTTATCCAGATAGTTTTTTGGAGACATATGTGGAAATGGGGGCATCGATCGGTGGTGGCGCTGTCTTGTTACCCGGGGTAACCATAGGGCGTGGTGCGATGGTCGGAGCGGGGGCAGTGGTTACGAAGTCAGTGCCTCCCTACGCAATTGTGACGGGATCGCCTGCCAGGATTATAGGCTATGTAGAAAATACTACCTCGGGCAGTTCGGCTAAAGATCGGGTCATTCAGGCACCATTAGACTGCCATGAAAAAGTGGTAAGGATTGGTGTGGGCGACGTAACCCTGCATCGATTCAAGTTTGTTCAAGACATGCGTGGAGACCTCTCGGCTGGGGAGTTTCCGACAGATATTCCGTTCGAGCCAAAACGCTATTTCCTTGTCTTCAATGTTCCCAGCGAAAAGACACGAGGGGAACACGCTCATCATAAATGTCATCAGTTTCTGATCTGCGTAAAGGGGAGTTGTGCCGTGGTGGTCGACGACGGGGAATCTCGGTGCGAGGTATTGCTACAGTCACCCGATATGGGTATTTATCTGCCGCCGCTGACATGGGGTATCCAGTACAAATACTCCAGCGATGCGGTACTTTTGGTCTTTACTTCAGACTATTACGATGCTGACGATTACATCCGCAATTACGCTGATTTTATCGATATCGCCTGCAAAAAGAGGCAAATTTGAAAAATCGGATGTTAAATCCACGAGTACAGCGGTGGCTACGCTTTATTTTGGGCGGTGGCATTAATACCGCTTTCACCTATACTGTGTATCTGGCGATTAATATCGTATTGGAGTACCAGTTGGCGTATTTGCTTGCTTACGCGATAGGGATTGTCTTTGCCTACTGGTTTAACGCAGTGGCAGTGTTTCATATTCCGTTGTCTTGGAAGGGGCTTTTTTCCTATCCAGTTGTTTATATTATCCAGTATTCGGTGTCAGCATTGTTACTCGGTGTCTTAGTCGAAATTGTCGAAATCAGTGAGTTAGTTGGCCCCTTGTTGGTAGCTATCGTTATGATGCCAGTAACATATGCAATGAGCAAATCAGTGCTTAGATGGTCGAGTCGCCTAAAAAGTGATCAGCGCTCGGAGTGTACTTAGAATGACGCAGAATGTATCTGATTTTTCGGGGCCAAAGTCACTTTGGAGTATTCTCTGCACTGAATGGAACTGGTGGATACCTGGGGCTATTTTTTCATTTCTGCTTGCCAGTGTGCTAATGTCTGGATGGCCGACAGGTTTAATTCCGAACCTTGCATACCCCTATACTTACCAAGGCGATGGTTTGAGTCATTCGTGGCTGGCGCAACGCGCTATTGAGGGCTGGATATTTGACAATCCCCGTAGTGGTTATCCATTTGGTTCTAATTTTCTGGATTACCCTGGTTCTGATTCTGGAAGTCTTTTAATCCTAAAGGGACTCGGAGTATTTACTAGTGATTATAGTGCAGCATTAAACTTATTTTTTCTTCTCAGCTTTCCCTCTACATTAATTGCATCTTTTGTTGTACTCAGATCAATTGGCTTGTCTGCAATATTCGCTGTTTCTTCTGCTACACTCTTTGTTTTTATTCCTTTTCATTTTCAAAGGCTTGAGCATTTATTTTATACTTGGTATTTTGTTGTTCCACTTTTTTTCTATGTAGGCTTCCGTGTAGTTTATAATAAGAGTAGTGGTACGCTAAATGGATCAAAAATAACCAGCTACTTTCTGCTTTATTGCGGTTTCATTGTGTTAGCTTCTTTCGGTGTATACTACGCTATTTTCGGGATTATCATTCTCGGTATTGCAGGATTGGCGGGTTGGGTGAGGAACAAAAGTATCCGTAGTGTCTGGTCTGCGCTGGGAGCGATTTTGGTAGTCATTTTTGGGGTTTTAATCAATCTCACTCCTAACCTGATCAATAAAGAAATGAATGGCCTAAATCTAGAAGTTGCTGTTAGAAGTCCTGCCGAGGCCGAGATATATGGACTTAAACTGATGCAACTTATCTACCCACGACTCGGTCATCGGGATGAACGCCTTGCAACCCTGAGCCATCAATACAGTAGCAGCTACCCCTTAGTTAACGAGAATTCGACCGCCACGCTTGGTGCTGTGGGTACAGCAGGTTTTTTTTTATTAGGCTTATTTTTTTTGGTGAAGCTCTCAGGTGGGAGGGTTGATGCGAGGCTGTCATTGCTCACGATGATGGTTATTGTACTTTTTCTTTTTGGCACGATTGGTGGTTTAGGTGCCTTGTTTTCCGCAACTATTTCATCGTCTATTCGTGGCTGGAATAGGATTAGTGTTTTTATCGCTTTTGGTACGATAGCTGCTTTGTTTTTGGCGCTGCAAATTTTTATCAAAAAATCCTTTTCTCCTTCAAGATCGAAAGTTGTCTTGATGTTTTTTGCTATTTCTATTGTTGGAGTTGGGCTATATGACCAGACTGTACCCGCGTGTCAACCCTGTAACGATCAAAAGAAGTTAGCCTATGCGTTGGATCGGGATTTTGTACAACAGATTGAGAGTTCCGTACCCACGAGTAGCGCAATTTACCAGTTGCCCTATATGCCTTTCCCGGAGATAGCACCACTTTATCGTTTGGGTACCTACGATCTAGTTGCCGGTTTTCTTCATTCAAAGTCGCTGCACTGGAGTTATGCGGGGATGAAGGGACGCGAAGGGGATTTGTTCTATCGCTCGCTCGCGAAGGAATCAATTGGAAAGCAGCTTGATGTGATTAAACGCTTAGGTTTTTCTGGGATTTACATTGATCGACGTGGCGTTGCGGATAATGCGCAGGCATTGATCGAACGCCTATCGGTCTTGCTGGATAAGCCGCCACTGTTGACCCGCGCAGACGGGAAAGTGGTTTTTTTCCAGGTTGAGCCGATTGCAGATGTTGATTTGCGCGGATTAAGCAGTATGCAGATCATGCAAAAGGCTGGTTATGTAGTTGACAGACTCGGCACAAGATACCCGGCAAGTTTTGTAGATGGCATTGATTTTACCCGCCAGGATTTGCCGGAGTTTGTCCAAGATGTGACTGGTTTGTCGGGTACTGAGCCTTGGGGGCGCTGGTCTGATGCTAACTTGGCATCATCTGTACGTATAGATATGCAAAATTTATTACCTAATCGTTTCGATTTAGTATTTACCGCTCGGCCTTTTGGGCCGAACTTGGGTCAAGATTTGAAGGTGCGTATTGGAACTCAAATACATCACTTCAAAATGCAGGAAGGAATGTTTCAATATCGTAAATTGATTGATTTAGCGGGTGAGAAGGTTTCTCGTATTGAGTTTTTACCACCACAGCCAATTTCTCCACAACAGCTTGGTATAAATGCTGACAGTAGAAAGCTTGGTGTTGGACTAATTTATTTAGGTTTTTTGGAGTAATTTTATATGATTAATAAATTACCCCCTCGAAAAATTTATTTAATAACCCCTTGGTACGGCACATTCGCTGGAGGGGGAGAGCGTGCTTTCCGAGATCTGTCTAGTAAATTTAAGCAAGTGGGTATAGAGATAGAGGTATTAACTACTTGTAGTCGGTCGCCTTATGAAGATTGGCGGCGTGATTGCTTTGAACCTGGTACTTATCAAGTTGACCAAATGACCGTTAGACGTTTTGCAGTAGATCAAACTGATCCTGCGCCTTACTACCAAGTTGTTCAAGCTAGGTGGAGATCAGAGCAGATTAGTGAGTCTATGCAGTGGGACTTTTTTACCTACGGGATTAATAGCCAAGTTCTTATTCAGTATGTAAAAAAATTACCGAGTGGTATCCCTATTATTGCCGGTACATACTTCCAATCTCTAATCCCTAATTTAGTTAACGCTTGCCCTAACAGAATAACAATTCTCCCGGCTTTTCATGATGAACCAGAATTCTATTGGAAACCTGTTCAAGAAATGGTTATCAATGCCAAGCAAATTCTTTTTTTATCAGAAGAAGAGAAAACTTTAGCTATAAAAGCTTATGGCAAAATCGCAGGCAGAAAGTTAGTTGAATCTCCTGTAGTTGGATTAGGTGTACAATTACCAAAGTTAGCCACACAACTGCTTTTAGATATAGATCAATTAAAATTGCTGAGAGCAAAATATAATTTACCAAAAAACTATTTTATATATGTTGGGCGTATCGAACCAGCTAAAGGTCTTTCTTATTTAATACCTTGGGTAAAAGAATGGAATGGCAGTCGAAAAAAATTAGGTTTAAATGAAATTCCGCTAGTTTTAGTAGGCGATGGAGCAAAAGAAATTATACCGAATTCACCTGACTTTATTTATGCCGGTTACGTTAGTCCTGAAGAAAAATACGGCCTAATCCATGAATCTTTAGCATTGATTAATCCTTCTACTTTGGAAAGCTTCTCTTATGTCATAATGGAAGCCTGGCTTTGTGGAAAGCCTGTTTTAGTTCCTCAAGCATGTTGTGTAACAGCGGGACATTGTGAACGGTCTGAAGGAGGAATGATTTTTGACGATCAGGAATCATTTTTTAGTTGTTTGAATTTGCTCACTAAAAGAAATTTAAATTATGGAATAAATGGAGAAAATTACGTTAAAAATCAATATGGTTGGCCTGAAGTGATGGATCGTGTCTTGAGAGCATTGGGAGACTAGCGCAATGAATATTTTAATAGATGGACAAACTTTGACTACACCAGAAATGGATCGTGGCATTGGTCAAGTATTTAAGCGGTTGTTAGAGGGTATGGTTGTTCCAGATATTTCCCATAATTGGTTTATCGCTGTCCATGATTTAGAAAAGCTCGACCGTCTAAGTCATCAAGCACAGCAAGCTTTGGAACCTTTATTATTACCCCCATTAAAGGCTAATGGTGAGCAAATCGAGTGGTGCTGGGCTTATGGTAAACAATTACAAAAAATTATTGATCAATATGAAATTGATCTATATTGGAACCCTAATCCATTGATGGTCAACGTTTATTATCCGTTTGGGATTAGCTGTAAAAATCGGGCTTTTACTCTTTATGACATTATTCCTCTTGTATATAAAGAAATATATTTGGAGAGATGGACTGCTGGTCTTCGAGGAGATTACCTCGCTAGATTGGACGATATGGCGAATTTTTCTGATCTAATATTAACAATATCAGATTTTACTAAAGAGGATTTTAAAAAATATTATCCAGTCAAAGGAATAATAAAAAATATTTATTTATCATCTGATTTTTCCTTAATGTGGCCTTATCTTCAAGGGTGTAGCCTAAGTGATGATCCTTATATCCTGTATGTTGGAGGCTTTGACCCGCGCAAAAATATGGAAAATGCGCTAAGAGCGTTTGCTAAATTTGTACAGAGTTGGCATCCACAGCAGATTAATATTCAGCTCAAAATTGTTTGTGCTTATCAAAAAAATGAAAAAAATGCTTTATTGGAAATAGCAAAACAACTCAATGTCGCTTCACAAATTGAGTTTACTGGTTTCATCGATGACCATACGTTAGGTCGACTATTCCGAAATGCTCATCTATTTTTCTTTCCATCGCTATATGAAGGATTTGGTTTACCGCTACTCGATGCAATGGCGTGTGGCGTTCCAGTAGTAGCTAGTCAAATTTCTTCTATCCCTGAAGTTTGTGGAGATTTAGCTATTTATTGTAACCCATTTTGTGTAGAAGATATGGCTAATAAATTAAAACAAGCTTGGGATAACAGAGAAAAAAATTTATTGCCTGACATGAAATTGGTTGAACATGCTCGACAATTTCACTGGGGAAAAACTTGTCAAGAATATCTGAAAGCTTTTACTTATATTGCTGAAAATAATACTCAGATTTCACCACAAAGCAGTAGAAAATATCGCGTGGCCTATCTATCTCCGTGGCCACCTCTCAAGAACGGTATTGCTGACTACAGTTACTCATTGGTGAAGGAACTTAAAAATTTATGTGAAATCTTTGTATTTTATCCAGAACAAGAAATTTCAATGGATCTTATGGATGATGGTTTAAATATTCCTATTCTGCCTGTCAGTAGCTTCCGAAAATACAAGGATTTATTTGATACGGTAATCTACCATATTGGTAATAATCCGGCACATGTGGACATTTACCAATTAGCTTGGGAAATTCCTGGAATAGTAGTAATACATGATTACAATATTCATTCATTTTTTCAACACTGCTATCTCGGTAAAAAAAACCAAGAATGGTTATATCGGGAAAGTTTATATTGGTATGGCGATCAAGGACGGGCAGCATGGCAAAGCTATCAACAGGCGGGTGAAAAACCTAAAGTGTTTGGTTTCGCTTGCACTGAAGCTTTAGTAGCAAAAAGTAAAGCGGCAATCGTTCATAATCGTTGGACAGCTAAAAAATTTAAGGCATCGGGCTTGATAAATGTTTTTCCTTCGCATCTTGGGACACATTTTCGTTCCTCTACTTTGCAAGAACAGTGTGCCGAAACATACAACGCTTTTAATCTGGATAAGAATTCGTTTTATGTTGGCGTGTTTGGCTTCATTAATCTACATAAAAGACTAGAACCTATTATTGCCAGCATATCTAAACTTGTTTCAGATGGGTATCCGGTAATACTTTTAATTGTTGGTGAGATAAATGATACAAGAGTCAATATAAAAAACCTCATGGAAATATATAAGCTAAGTCCAGAAAGCCTCATTCACACATCTTACGTCGATTCTGATAATTTTGATAAATACTTATCTATTTGTGATGTTTTAATTAATCTTCGCTATCCAACTATGGGTGAATCTTCGGGCTCATTGTTCAGATCCTTCACGTTTGGAGTTCCTTCAATCGTTTCTAATATCAATCAATTTAGCGAATTACCCGACTCGATAGTGTGGAAAGCCGACGTTGAAAATGATGAGATAGAACAGGTTGTTGCTTATATAAAACATCTATGCCAAAATCCTGAAGTACGTACTTCTATGGGGAAAAAAGCAGAAGAATTTATAAAATCATTTTGCTGTTTTGATAAAATTTCTAAAGAGTACTACAAATTAATACAATTAGTTGTGGAGGAAATTCTATGAGAAAGATATTTTTTGATCATATCTACAAATGTGGAGGAACTTCAATTATTAAAATATTAAAAACGCAATTTTCTGATTCTGAGATTTTATTATTAGATTTTAAAGGTGCAGCATCAGTGGCGATGAAATTGCATACTGATTATCGTATAATAGCAGGTCATTTTTGGTTTTTACCAAAAGAAGAATTGCCAGTTGATCACTTTTCAATTACTCTCCTCCGCAATCCAATAGATCGGATAATATCACACTATTTTTATATAAAAAATAATGCATATTCCTCGTCTGCACCAGGGTTTTCTGCTATAAAAACTAATGATTTTCATGATTATATTTTTAGCCAAGATCCCAGTATATTGAGTATAATTAAAAACTATCAAACTTGTCATTACTTACAACTCGAATGGAATGGAACAGATCAACTTGATGAAGTTAAACAACTTGAACTTGCAAAAAAAGCCTTGCTAAATTATAACTTAGTGGGCGTTTTTCATCAGTTTAGCGAATTTGTTGATATTCTTTGCTACGAATGTGGTTGGCCCCCAGCTAAGGAAATCCCTCGCGAGAATGTCACCAGCAAGCGCCCCAAACTCAGCGAAGTTGACCCCAAGATCATCCAGCGCTTGGAAGAACTGAACCAGCTTGACCTAGCTCTTTACGACTACGCCACGCAACTCTTCAACGAAAAGAAGCGCCAGGTTCTGCACGAATGCATTGAACGGCGGCATCAGGAACTGAATGCACCTTCAATTTATTTAGCGCCATCGTCTCAGCCCTCTACCACCAAGGAGGAAGCGCTAGCTCCCTCACCCCCAGCCCCTCTCCCAGAGGACGAGAGGAGTTTCAACACGCCAGCCCCTGCCGACTTTGGCAACCGTCAACTGGAAATCCTCACGATCGAAGTCAAGGGCGACATTTCCCTTGGCTCGGTTCTGTTCAGCAGCGAAAACGCCCGCATCCGGGTCATCTTCCGCGCCCACATCGACGCCGACGCCCTCACGGTCGGCATTCACATTCACGACCGCTTTGGCCGCTTGGTCTTCGGCACCAACAGCGAATGTCTCGGCCACACCCTGCACGTCCGTGCGGGCGGCGTTTACTTCGTCGACTACCATCTCCGCAACGACCTGGGTATTGGTGAATACACCATCGGTGCCGCTCTACATCTCGGCAGCAGCCATCTGAGCGGCTGTTTTCACTGGCGCGATGAAGTCACCCGCTTCGAAGTGGTCGGCAACATCGGCTATCATTTTGAAGGCGTCGCCAAACTCTACCCACAACTGCGCTGCGGCGTCCTGGAAGGCGACCCCGTCGGTATCCAAGCCCTGCTATCCGCTCAAGACTGGCCACGCTTGCAACAAATCGCTATCCACACCCCTAAACTCACCGAATTCAACGCCCGCCTGCACCTTCCCGAACCTCCGCAGTGCCTCTCGCTCCACCAAGTCATCAGCGTCGAAGCCGAAATCACTAATACCAGCAGCCAAACCTGGGGCAGCATCGGCCAGCGCCCGGTCCATCTCAGCTACCACTGGCAAGCCCCGGACGGCGGCTGGCTCGAATTCAACGGTGAGCGCACCCCCCTGCCGCACGACCTCGCCCCCGGCGAAACCCTCCGCCACTACCTCACCATCAAAGCCCCGCTCCAACCCGGCCCCGCCCTGCTGCACCTCACCCTGGTTCAGGAAGGCGTCGGCTGGTTCGACCAACACGGCTGCCCGGCGTTGGTCCTCCCGATCAGCGTCGAGCCCGGCTCCTTGACAACCTGAAACCGGGTGAATGCGCCAAAATGATAATTGCGGGCAGCCTATTCTTCGCCGTGAAGCAATCCTGAAAATGCTGGTAATATACCGCATCTGATTTTTGTTCAATCTTCGTGTGGCCCTGACAGAGGTGCGTCGGTGAAGGAAATCTATTTCGCTCGTCAGCCCATCTACAATCGTGATTTGAAAATCGAGGGCTACGAACTGTTCTATCGGCACGCCGAGACCGATACCACCGCCCAGTTCCTTGATGCTGAAATCGCTACATCCCAGATTGTGTTGAACACGGTGACCGAGGTCGGTTTGGATCGTGTCGTCGGCCAACACAAGGCGTTTATCAATGTCGCGCGTGATTTCGTCCTCGACGGTCATTTAGCAGGTTTCGGCTTGCCGCAACTGGTGTTTGAGATCGCTGCCGATATCGTTGTCGATGAACCGTTGCTACAAGCCCTGCGCGAGCTGCGCCAGCAGGGCTATCATTTCGTTCTTGATGACTATGTTGATAACGAAGCGTATCAAGCGTTGCTGGACATCGCCGACTACGTCAAGATCGATTTACTGACCACCACTGAGAAAGAATTGCGGCGTATGACACCGCCACTGCGTCAGCGCAAGGTCGCGCTAATGGCGGAACGCATCGAAACGAAGGCGATCCTGGAGCTTTGCCAAACACTCCGCTTCGACTACTTCCAGGGCTACCACTTTTCCCAGCCCAAAATGCTCAAATTCCAGAGCGTCCCGACCAATCAATTGGCGGTGCTGCAACTCATCGGCAAACTGCATAACCCCAACATTGAAATTAAAACCGTCGAATCATTGATTAGCCAGGATGTTTCCCTGACCTATAAATTGCTGCGCTATATCAATTCCGCTTACTTTAATTTACCCAAGCGGATCGAATCTATCCAGCGTGCGGTCGTGTTGCTGGGACTGAAAAATATTCGATCTTGGGTGACGCTGATCTCACTGGCCAACATCGAAAGCCATCGCAGCGACCTGATTACCGTCGCCCTGGAGCGGGCCAAAATGTGCGAGTTACTGGCGGACGCCCTGAAAATCAAGCACAAGGAGACCGGGTTTACCGTGGGGTTGCTGTCCGTTTTGGATGTAATGACCCAGGCGCCCATGGAGTTGGTCCTCGCGGCGCTGCCGCTCGACGAAGAAATCAACAAGGCGCTGCTGTATCACGAAGGGCCGCTGGGACGCATCCTGGCGTGTACTTTGGCTTATGAACGCTGCGACTGGGATTCGCTCGATACCTTGGGGCTCGACCTCGCCCAGATCAATGATGCCTATATGACCGCGCTGGCGGACGCCTATCAGGCAACCTATGAATTACTCAAAGGTTGACCGATTGCCGCCGGCTCCTGCGGTGCCCGTGCTGCGATTCCGACATCGCTTCCGGGCGCGCTGACTCCATTGCCAGATGTAGGCAGCGCCGCTCCACAAAGTGGTGAGGCCCGTTAGCGCGATCAAGCCAGTCAACAGCATTTCGGGCAGGGGGATCATGCCGTAGTGGACGATCACTGCACAGACCAGCATCAGTTGTACGAGGGTATTGAGCTTGCTGATGATCAGTGGCGCTGCTTCAAAGCGCTCGATCAGCAGATAGTAGCTCAGTGCGCCGCCAACAATGACCAAATCCCGCAGGATGACCAGCGCTACCAGCCAACCTGGCAACTCATTAAGCCAGCCCAGCGCCAGGATTGCGCCCATCAGCAACAGCTTGTCGGCAATGGGGTCGAGCAGACCGCCCAGTTCGCTGGTCCAGCCGAAATACTTGGCTAAAAAACCATCCAGCGCATCGGAGACGCCGGCGATGACGAACAGCAGCAGGGCGATGCCATAGTGTTCTGTTAATAACGCCCACAGAAAAGGCGCAACCAGCAGAATGCGCAGGCCGGTGATGAGATTGGGAATATGACGGGCTTTGAGCAGCAAGGGCGCCACGGCGTCAAGTGGTTCGATATCCTTAGTGTATTCAAACCAGACCACAACCGCTATGTGCGGCTCGGCCCATGTTGCGCTGAGTCGTGCAGCAAGGTTACCGGGACAACAGCGGAAGGAGAGACGGCAATGACGGATTCATCCAGCAGTTCACGATGGGTTGAAGCCTACCAGCGGATGATGGAGCGAGCAAAACATCGACTGGAAGAGCTGGAGGCGGCGGAAAAGGCGGCGTTTCCACGATTGACCGCCAGTATTGAACATGCGGCGGAAAAGGCGGTGGAAGTGGGTGAATTGACCCGTGAGGAAGCTCAGTTGATCGGGAGCTATCTCAAACGCGACTGGGAAGATGCCGGTCACTATCTGACCGTCACCGGAAGTGATTTACGCGCTTGGCTAAGGTTCGATCTGGAACTGCTTGAAGATCGGTTGCTGGAGTTTTTTCAGCGGGGTGTCGATCAATCACGGCTCGATCTTCTGGCGTTCGAAACGCCGTCGGTCAATGTCGAGGAGGAGCGGTATCGCTGCGGCGAAATTACCGGACCGGGCACCTTGCAGTGCGAGGAGTGTGGTGCGTGGGTGGCGTTTCATACGCCAGCAGCGATCGGTCCCTGCCTGGCCTGTGGTGGAAAGAGTTTCTTGCGTCTGACGGATGCGCTGTGACAACGGGCTCAGATGCTGATTCAACAATAGCGAAAGTTTTGTTCGGTTAGCGCGCCGATGGATCGAGTCCTTTGACGGGCGCCAGTAGAGGACGTTGAGTGGGGATGCGGTCGCCATTCATGAAATCGTGCTGACCGATCCATCGCTTCTCTGGTGATGAGGGAACGGAAAGCGTTTCGTGCGCTGACTGGCGGGTAGCCGTCTGCACCGAGGTCTGCGGCGCCTGCACCGTCACCGGAAATCGCCAAATCGTTGCCGGTTCGCGAGCGTAGGCCATGGATTCTTTCAACGCAACCTGATCAATCGGTCCCAGCATCCGCGATGGCGATGGCGATGACTGGATGTCCGCTTGGCGAGGCAAGGGAATCCAATAGGAAGCCGCCGCCAGCGCCATGGCTAATACCAAAATCACGACTTGCTTGCGATGGAAGTGCGTGTTCATCGGAAGAAACTCCGTCTGCCTAATTAAAAAACGATTCATTGTATATGACCATTGGGTTAGCAAACACCATGCCTGATTTTGGGAATAATCGCTATTTTTCGTATCTTCATGATTATATTTTATTAGTCTTATATTCTCATGACATCAAGCCAGTTTTCACAAGCTGATATTGGATGGTTAGAGCCTTATTAGTTGACATTATTCATCATTAAGTGACAGATCAGAATCAGAGTCAGGCCAATCTGGCCCGATTGCCAGCGCCAATGATCGATCAGCGCCGGCCGGTCAAGCGGTCCAACTTGAACCGCTGCTGACGCTGGCGATGACTCAAGCCCCCGCCAGATACTGGTTCGCCAAGCGATTTGACCCTGTCGTTATTAAGTGCCATATTGCCGCGCCTCATAGCTCTGGGCATTGCCCCCGCTGTTCAAACCCCTGGCTTCAACCGCACCCGCATAAAGTTGACGATGAAACGAGAACCGATCAGTCCCTATTTCGACATCAAGAAGGACGCCGAAGGCCGTGAGTACATGGAGGTTTATTTGGAAGGCATTGCCCTGTTGCGGTTAGTGCTCAGTAACAAGGGTACGGCGTTTACCGAAGACGAGCGCGTCGCCTTGGGGCTGGACGGGTTGCTGCCGCCGCAGGTCAACACGCTGGAACAGCAGGTTGAACGGGTCTATCGCGGCTTTCTGCGCGAACCCGACCCCATTTCCAAATACCAGTATCTGCGAGCTTTGCAGGAGCGCGCTGAAACACTGTTCTACGCCTTGTTGGAACAGCACCTTGAAGAGATGATGCCGATTATTTACACACCGACGGTAGGTCAGGCGGTGCAGCAATTTAGCCATCTTTACCAGAATCCGCGTGGACTGTCTTTTTCGCCGCTGAACATCGACCGGGCCGCCCGGGTGGTGCGTAACTTTCCATGGAACGATGTACGGATGATCGTCGCCACCGACTCCTCGGCCATCCTCGGCATTGGCGATCAGGGTTATGGGGGGCTGGCCATCGCTATTGGCAAACTGGCCCTCTACACCATCGGCGGCGGCATTGATCCTTTCCACGCCATGCCCGTCAAGCTGGATGTCGGCACTGATCGGTTGGAATTGTTGAATGATGAGTTTTATCTCGGTGTCCGGCAACGACGATTGCGTGGGGAGCGCTATTTAGCCTTTTTAGACAAATTCGTCAAGACGATTCATGATCGGTGGCCGCGTGCGGTCATCCAGTGGGAAGACTTGGCCAAAGAAGTCGCGTTCACTGTCCTGGAGCGTTACCGTCACCAGATCCCCTCTTTTAACGATGATATTCAGGGCACCGGCGCGGTGGCGCTGGCGGGTCTGATCTCCGCCAGTCGGCTCAAGGGCGAGTCGCTGCGCGATCAGCGAATCGTCATTCACGGGGCGGGCGCTGGCGGCGTGGGCGTGGCTTGGGCGATCACCCAGGGTTTGATGCGTGAGGGACTCAGCCGTGAAGAAGCTCGCGACCGGGTCTGCGTCCTCGATTCGCATGGACTGCTGGTGGAGGGGCGCAGTGTAGAAGCCTACAAGCACGACTACTTGCAACCTCGCGAGAAAATAGCGGGTTGGCAGATTTCCAATGATGTTCCCACGTTGTTGGAAACGATTGAACACACTAAAGCGACGGCCTTGCTGGGATTGAGCGGCCAAGCCGGCGCTTTCAACCATCCGGTCATCCAGGCGATGGCCTGTAACGCCACGCACCCGATCATCTTCCCGTTGTCCAATCCCACCTCGGCTTGTGAGGCGTTACCGGAAGACATTCTCGACTGGAGCGAGGGCCGGGCGATCGTCGCTACCGGCAGCCCCTTCCCCGACATTGTCCGCGATGGTCAGATGCATCACATCGGCCAAGGCAATAACGCCTTCATCTTCCCTGGTTTGGGTTTCGGCGTAGTGCTGGCCGAATGTCGGGAGATCACTGATAACATGGTGCTGGAAGCGGCCTATGCGCTAGCCGATTACACCGCTGCATCCCATTTACAAGCCGGGCGAATTTACCCGCCCGTGCGTGAATTGAATGAGGTCAGCATTCGGGTCGGGGTGCGGGTGATTGAACAGGCCCTGCAGGAAGGGGTGGCTGGTAAAACGGATCTCGCCGGACGCGACCTTGACACCTATCTGCGCGCAAGGTTCTGGAAGCCACGCTATTTGCCTATTGTGCGCGGCGATCACACCGCGATGATCGATCATCCGGGCTATCCGAAGCAGGAGTAGCGAGCAAACCGGAGGGGTTGCTAAACCGCTGGGGCGTTCAGAACAAGTCCCGGCGGTAATTTGCAACACATAGAATCCAGGAGTGTTTCATCTTGAAACGGCAACAAACCGCTCATGTAAGAAGCCCTCCAGCATCGGCCATGTGGTCGGGTCCGGCAACCTCAAGCTGGGCAATCCGGTCAGTTTATGAATGAGCGCTTGGCCGGCGTCGGTGTTACAGGCCACGCCGGCCACCAGGTCCGGGCGCCAACCAAAGGCTTGCATCATGCCCACCGCAGCATAGGGATCAGCGGTGCAGAGCAAGGTCAATCGTATGTACGGCTCCAGCAATTCGACGGCGACATCGCCGTTGTACGGCTCCAGCGGCGAAGCGCCCGCCTCGATCACCGCTACATCCGCCGGCAAGGTCGCCATGTGCGACAGCAACGCCCCGGCAGCCCGGCGATAGTCAGCAGTCGGGCAGATCGTTGACGGCAGGCCGGCATCGACGAAATCAAACACCCAATCTGCGCCGGCGTCGCGCATAGCCAATAAGTCGCGATAGCGGCCCGCGCCAGTCAATTTAGCCGCCAGCACCCGCAAACCGGACGCTTTGAGTCGACGGATGATGATCTGCGCCGAGCGGGTTTTGCCTGCCGACATGGAACTACCAATGATCAGCAAAACCGGCAAAGCAAAGGATCGCCCGGTATCCGGCAAGGCGAAATCACCCATCGTCGCTTTACGCCCAGCGATCATCATGTGGCCGCTATAGCTCAAGCGAGTCAGCGTGGGAATCAGCGGCGACTGGGAGGTCAGAGCGCCGAACAGGCCCGCCGCAGTCAGCGCTGTCATCTTTCCGTCCGGTCCAACAGCTTCCCAAGTGCCTGTCGCTTCCAGGGTTGCAAACCGTATTCCGAATGCGCCCAGCACCCGGTCGCCGATATCGACCTGCATCATCCGCCCATCGGCTAACTCGACGCCAAGGCCTGGACCCGGTAACCCCGTCACTTCTCCAACGACATAATCGCCGTTGGCCCAGTCAGTGCGTGACAAAGGTTCGATAGCGAAGGCGTCCAGCCGGGCGATGCGACTGAGCGAGGCGCGAATCAGCGGCGTCACGTCAGCTTGATCCGGGTTGAAACCGGCGCCAGCAGTAGCAGCGTCAGCAAGGCGGTGCGTTCGATCAGTTTATCGATCACCACAAATTCGTGGTGGGCGTGCGCGCCGTCGCCAACCGGTCCCAAGCCGTCCAGCGTCGCGGTGTACTGACTGGTGGTGTTGCCATCGGAACCACCGCCCGCCGCTGCCTGTTCCAGATTCAACCCCAGTTCCTGGCCCAGGGTGTGCGCCACGCTCCATAATTCCTGACCTGCGGGGGTGCGCTCCATCGGCGGGCGGCCAATCGCCCCTTCAATTTTCAGGCTGACGCCCGGCGTCACCGGCGCCAGGTTGCGAATCGCCTCCTCAACCTGGCGGGCGGCTTCATGACTCGGCACCCGCACGTCGATCACCGCCCGACTCTCCGGGGCGACTACATTTGGGCCAATGCCACCGTCGATCATCCCAACATTGACGGTGACTCCGCTGCCGGGATCGTTGAGCGCGAACAGCCGTTGAATCTGGTGCGACAGTTCCAGAATGGCGCTGGCGCCTGCTTCGGGATTCAGCCCGGCGTGCGCGGCCCGGCCCTTAACGGTCAGAGTAAACCGGCCAATGCCTTTGCGGGCGGTTTTTAGCCGCCCTTCAGGACCCAGCGAAGGTTCCAGCACGTAGGCGCGGCTGGCGATCCGCGCCAACCGGCGGATATAGCGGGTGGATTCACGACTGCCAATCTCTTCATCGGAATTGACGAACACCACAGGCGTTACAGGCGCTTCCAGACCCAACTGCCGCAAGGCCCGCAAAGCAAAAATAATCTGCGTCAAACCACCCTTCATATCGTAAACACCGGGACCCCGCAGCCGGCCACCTTCCCGTTGCACTGGCATATTGCCCAACGTCCCTTCCGGCCAGACCGTGTCGATATGGCCGAGTAACAATTGAATCGACTGGGTTCGGGACCGCTTCCGGGGCCGGGCGTAAAGTTGGCCGCCGCTAGCGCGCCCTGGCACGAAATGAGGATCGAAGGACAGATCGTGCAGCGCCGCCGCCAGCAGGGCAAAAGCGGGTTGCTGCGCAGCGCGGCTGGTCGATGGCGATTCGGCATACGCCAGCCGCTCCAGGAATGCAACCAGCTCGTCGCGTTGACCGTGCAGGAAATCGACAATCTGCGTTGCGTTAGCCATATCAGCGCTTGAACCCCGCCGGCAGTGGAAACCCCTGACTGTGATGGATCACCGCGAACCGGCCTGGATGGAGATAGGCAAACAGCGGATGATCATGGATCAGTTCATTATCCTCTCGCTCCTCGCCGCGCAAAGCGTCGACGTGAACATGCGCTGCCGCCACCCGTCCCATGAGCAGGCTGTTGCTGTCCAGATCATCGATGGTCCGCTCCAGCCAGCATTCCAGATACAGCGGACAATCTTTCACCAACACACCATCCACGACCTGAGCTGGAAATACGGGCAGCGCCAGCAGCGAAGGTTTGCCTTGCTCTGCATCGCAACGCGGCGCCGCGGCCAGACTGGTCACCACCACCTGTTCTGGTCGCGGATAGCTGACAGTGAACGCGCCAGTGCGCACAGCGTTTTGATAAGTCCGATGACGCGGGGTGCAGACGAAACCAAACCAGCGCCCCCAGCTCAACGGCATCGCCAGATGCTTGGGGGCCAGATCATAGCCGCCGTTTTCCTCACGGGTGCCGACCAGCACCAAGGGAAAGACGCTGAAAAACCGCTCCCAGACCGGTTCATCCAAGGACAGGCTGACGAAAGACTCAGGCAGGCTCATGATGACCTCTCCACAAGCTATTCAACGGAGACGCGGAAACCGGATTTCTCGATTTCGCCACGGGTGATCAGCGGCACGGAGCTTTGATAAGTCTGCCGCAGCCGCTGACTAACCCGCGCATGAAGCTCCGCCGATCCCGATGCGGCGTTGCGCACCGTAAAATTCAAGGTAATCCCGGTGGATCGATAAACCTGCAAGGCGCTGTTCAGCAAGCTATCGCGGGTTGCCGTCTGACCGGCATGGCGGCTTAACACCCGTTGCACCTCGGAACGGTCCGCGCCACTGATCGAACCGTCCACCTGCACTGAACCGATTCGCCAGGTTCCCGGCGGAGGCGGAGGCGGAGGCGGAGCAGGGGTCTGGGCAATCTGCTCTAAAACGACCGATTCGGTCACATCACGATCATCAATGCGCACTGACGACCGCTGGGTTTCATAGCCCCGTCCGCTGACCTCGATCGTATAGTTGCCGGGCGGTAGCGATACGCCAGGACGGTAGGTGAAGGAGGAATTGACCAACCGCACTCGGGCGCTCGCCGGGTCAGTGCGAATCGTCAACCGGTATTGTGTCGGTTTAACCGGTTCGGGCTGCTTGGCCAGCGCCACCGGCACGGTCACGTCGCTATCGACGATCCGCACGGTCAAACGTTGCGAATCGTAACCCGACCGGGCAACTTCCACAGTGTAGTTGCCCGGCGCCAGCGCCACACCCGGTCGATACGCCGTGCGGAGGCCTAGCAGGCGCACCTGAGCATCAGCGGGGTCGGCCCGCACAGTGAGTCGATACTGCTGCAATTCGGGTTGCTTGGTCAGCGCCACTGGCACAGTCACATCGCTATCGGCGATCCGCACGGTCACCCGCTTCGATTCATACCCGGATTGGCTGACTTCAATCGTATAGTTGCCCGGCGCTAGCTCCACCCCGGGTTTGTACGTCGCACGAACTCCCAACAATCGTATCCGAGCACTGGACGAATCGGGGCGAACGGTTAACCGATACGACGCCGGCGGCAGCGATTTGACCAATTTCACCGGGACGGTCACATCGCTGTTGACGATATTGATCGTGACCCGCTGCGAGTCATAGCCGGGCTGGCTCACGTCGACGGTATAAGCGCCCGACGCCAGCGCCACGCCTGGTCGATAGGGCGTCTTAATATTTGAGAGTCGAACGGTCGCTTCGGGAGGATCGGTCTGCACCGTCAAGCGGTACTGCGCCGGTGGCGGCGGTTGCTTCTCCAACGCCACTGGAACCGTCAATGCGCTGTCAATAATCCGCACTGGAAATTTGCGTGAGACGTAGCCCTCTTTAACCACTTCGATCTCATAATGCCCCGGCGCCAGCTCCACCCCCGGTCGATAGGGGGTCGAAGCATCCAGCAGCCGGATTTGCGCATCCGCCGGTTCGGTTCGCACGGTCAAGCTGTATTTAGCTTTGTCCAGCACAACAGTGATGGCGACATCGCGATCCACCACGTTCACTGATTCCCGGCGCGCGGTATAGCCGGACTGGCTGACTTCAATTTCATAGCCGCCCGGCGGTAACCGGACGCCGGGTTGGTAGGGCAGTGGACCGTTCAGCAACCGGACGCCGGCGCTCCCCGGTTCGGTTCGCACGGTCAATCCGTAGGCGCGCGGCGGTTCCGGCGGCGCAGCGATCATCGCCGCCAACTCATTGACTTGCACCTGGATGGTGTCGATATCCTTGCCCTGAATTTGGCCGCTGCGCAGCAGGGAGGCGGTTTTGGTGTCGATCAAGCGCGCCGTAACGGTAATCAGATCCCCCGGTTTACTGACCGCCCCGATCACCACCGCGTCCAGGCTATACCGCTGACCCAAATCAGCAGCGGTCCTGGGGTCGAGCAACCCGGTGTAACCCAATTCCTGATCCTGAGCCTTAGCGATCTTGGACACAGCCGATAGCGATAATCGATCCTTGAGGGTGAAGCGCCCGCTATTGGCAAGAGCCGACATCATCAGATCCGCCATAATGGCTCCTGCCTGCTCGTGCATGTCGCCCATGACGCTGAATTCAACGACAGCCACATTCATGCGAGCTTCGGGGGCTGCGGCGTGCGCAAGATCAGCCGGCCACTCCACCACCAGCATCCAGACCAGGGCCAGCCCCCACCACTTCTTCATCAAAGTCTTGCTCATGGCGTTATTCTCCATTCGCCGGTCCGCTCAGGGTTCCAACACCAGGCGGAATCCGATGTCAGACCGCCATTTGCCATATTCCGGCGCAGCGGGAAACCGGTAGGCGAATCGCACCAGTCCAGGATAATCGGACCAGGAACCGCCGCGCAGCACTCGCCGCCCGCTCGTTGTCGTTTGCGGGTCAGCACACTGGGTTTCACCACCGGCATAGGCGCTGTCATATTCGGAACAGGTCCATTCGGCAACATTGCCCAACAGGTCATGCAGGCCGAATGCATTCGCTTCATACCGGCCTACCGGAGCCGCCGCCACCTGGGTATCCTGACAAGGATAGTGGTCCCATTTGAAGGGCTTGGCCTGGCGGGCGGTTTCGTCATAGATATTAGCGTGACGGCAGGCCTGATTCGGATCATCGCCCCAGTAGCGGGAACCAGTGTGGCCGGCGCGTGCGGCGTATTCCCATTCCGCCTCTGTGGGCAAGCGATAGCGCAAACTGGTCTGGTTCGACAACCAATCAGCGTAGGCGACCGCTTCCTGCCAGCCTACCCGAACGACCGGCTGGTCGGGCGTATTCAGGCTGTACGATTCATAGACGCCACTATCATGGCCACTCTTGAATTGTTGGTACTGAGCGTTGGTGACCTCAGTCTTGCCCATCCAGAATCCCTTAAGGCGAACTGGGTGAAGTCTCTCGTTGGCGCTGCGGTCCGGTTCGGTTTCTGGGCTACCCATATTGAAATCACCGGGTGCAATCCAGACGAGTTTCATGTCGGTTATCGGATCGACGTAAATTTGTCCAGGTTGAGGGTTAGTGGGCGGTCTACTCACGATGGGTTCGGGCGATGGTTCATTTGCGGGGGTTGAATCCCGCGTCATCCAAAAAACAATGCCGCCAACCGCCAGGGTCGCCATCAGCGCCAGGCCGCCGACCAGCGCCCAGCGCGGTGCGGAGCGTAGTCGCCAGGATGATGAAGGCGGCGAGATGGGCGGGGAGGGACTCCGCATCAGTTCACCGACCGCCGCCATGCGCGGTTTTTCACCACTCCGGTGCAGGTCCGAACGGAGCGGCAATTCCAACTTGACGGTACGCTCGACATCTTCGGTGATGGGCGGAGGCGCTTCCAACGCCGTCCGCATCTGGCTGATACTCTGAAACCGCTTCTCGGGACGAACCGCTATTGCCTGGTCGATCAGTCGCAGCAACGCCAGGTTATAGCGTCCAGCCGCCAATTCTTCGGCAGGTTGCAGTGGATCGTCGAGAACCCGCGCTGGCGCTTCGATGGGCGCTGCGCCGGTTACGCAGTGGTAGAGCACCGTACCCAGGGCATAAATATCGGTCCAGGGGCCATAACCCTTGCCTTCGACCAGATATTGCTCAATTGGCGAGTAGCCGGGCGAAAATACACTGGTTACACTTTTGCTGCGCCGCCCCAGCGCTTGGCGCGCCGCGCCGAAATCAATCAGGATGGTTCGCCCATCCGATCGGCGGTACAGATTGGCGGGCTTGATATCACGGTGTAGATAGCCCAGAGCATGCACGGCATCCAGGGCCGGCAACACGTCCTCAACCAGGCGGCGGATTTGCGGCTCCGGCAGGGTTTTATCTCGTTGCAGGATCTGGCTGAGAGGCTCTCCATCCTCGTAATCCATCACGATATAGGCGGTGCCATTCTCTTCAAAGAAATCCCGCACCCGCACTACGCCAGGATGATTCACTTGCGCCAGGGTTTGCGCTTCATTAAGAAACCGCTCCAGTCCCCAAGTGTAGCAGGCGTCCTCACCCGCCTCCGAGGTGGGCAGGCCACCTTGGGTGTTGGCCAGAACATGGTTGCCATCCCGATAGGACCATTCTACCGGGAAATATTCCTTGATAGCCGCCCGAGTTCGCAGCGCCTCATGCACGGCCATGTAAGTAATCCCGAACCCGCCCGCACCCAGCACCGATTCAATACGGTACTGATGAAGACGATAACCAATCGGCAGCGTGTTGGATTTTTTGCTCATGGCGTCCTAATCGTGGCGTCGACGAGCGCTGTCGGGTCTCTTTGTCGGGACTACGCGATCGCTTCGACACTTCCAGATAACGGGCGATTTCATGCGGATCACCCCTTTTTACTCAATCAATTCTAACCGTCATTGCTACAGAGGCGCACTGGATTTCCGTTGCAAGCGGTCAATTTCCTGATTATAGATCTCAACCCAGGCGCGCTGGCCGGTATGCTGGGCGATAGTCCGGGCCTGACGATACAACTCCAACGCATCCAGGATACGGTTTTCCTGTTGATGAATTCGCGCCAGCAACCCCAGATCCTGGACTAGGCCCGACAAATTTTCCAACTCACGATCCAGTGCGATGGCCTCTTTAAGGCGGACCGTGGCTTGGCGAACCTCTCCAGTTTGTAACTCCAGCGCGGCCTGATTCGCCAGCGTCGCCGCCAACAGACGCTTTTCACCAGTCGCCCGCGCTCGCATTTCAGCTTCACGCCAGAGCTCCCGCGCCGCCGCTGGCTCGCTCAGCGCTTTGTGGACCAGTCCCAGACCATTCAGCGCTACCAGCAGGGCAGCGGTATCACGCCATTCCCGTGCTCTCGTCAGCGCCTGTTGGAATTTTGACTGGGCAACAGTCCACTGCTCACGGCGCAATGCCACCTGCGCGAGCCCCAGTTGCGCCCGAAGCTGCCCACTCTGGTCGTTGATCCCAAGGGCGACGCGCTGCGCCTGTGCGAAGCTTTGCTCCGCCAATGGCAGTTCGCCAAGCGCCAGAGCAACCATACCGATATTGAGCGCCTGAGTCACTATCATTGGACGGTCGTCCACCATTTCCGCCTGGCGCAGATTGTCCTGAAACGCCTGTCGGGCCAAGGGTAATTCACCCCGTGCATGATAGCGCAACGCCCGTTCTTCTCCACGCTGATACTGCGCCTGCAAGGGGGTCAGCGCCGGGCCACTGCACGCCGTCAGCCCCCCCAGCAGAGCAACGCTGAATACTGCACTGTAGCGGCCTATCCCGCTCAATTCTGGAATCATGAAGACTCCACCTGTCCACCTGCTACATTTCAGTTCGTTGGATTTGCTGCGTTCTCTTCATGTCTTCCGCATTTTCCATAGGCGCCTCCAGCTTAAGGCGGCGCAACGGGAATCCGCCATTCCATATCCCGGGGCGCATCCAGCAACGGCGGTTGCGGTGCTGGCGAATTCAGGGCGCGTAACAAAGGACTGCGCCGAATCGTCCCCACCATATCGTCTACATCTTCAGCCACCCGCCGGCTCTGGTCCATCAGTCCTGGCGCTTGCTGGCTGGCTTCGGCCAGTTGCGCCATCATCTGTTCCGTATGTTGCAAGATGCGCTCGGTCTGCTGGCCATAGTGCGGCAACCGATTCGTCAGTTTCACTAGTTCACTCATCACCGCATCCAGTTTGCGCACGCTGGCCAGAATATGCCCAGACAGCGGGCTGCGGCTGTCGGTTAATTCACCCAGTACGCCTTGCCCTTGTCGGATGCGCTCACTGACCACGGCCAGAGCGCCGGCTGACTGGCTCATTTCGTTGCTGACCACGGTCAGATCCCGCAGGAGTGGTTTTAATTGCCCGCTGAGTTCAGCGGCGTCGCGCAGCACCGTATCGATTCGCGCCAGATGGCCTGTCAGTTGTTGGGAAAATACCTGCGTCATCTGCGCAACGGCGTCAAGTGTACTGAGCAGTTTCCCATCCGGCTTTTGCAGTTCTTCCGTCAATATTCGGATATTGGCCAGCACTGCGCCGACTTGCGCCAATTCCTGCTGAGCCTGAACGATCAGCACATCCAGATCGGGCGCCCGGCGAAAAGCGATTCTAGCGCCATCTGGCAACGGCGCCTGCTCAGGCGCACCCATGCTGATTTCAATTCGCGCATTGCCCAGCAGGTCGGTTTTAACTTGGGCGAATGAGTCGCTGCGAATCCGCAACTGATATTGCTGATCCAGCACCAGTTCAATGCGAATTTCGTTGTAATCGGTAATGATCAGCGCATTTACTTCACCAATCTTCAACCCGGCCAGAGTGACCGTCGTGGTTTTTTGAAGATGGCGGACATTATCGAGAATCCCGTACAGGCGATAAGTTTGCCCGAACAACCCAACGGGGCGATGAGCCATCCACAACATGACGAACAGCAAGCTCAGTGTCACCAACGCCAGCAAACCGACCGCCCGTCGATAGTGTTGGTAACGGGTATTGATGGCACTCTCAAGCATAGTCTGCCCGTGCGTAACACTGGACCCGTACATCGGCGTGGTCCCGCAATTCACCGGCCAGTCCCGCCGCCAGCAACGTCCCCTGATCCATGACCAGCAATCGACTGTCTGGATCAATCGGCAGGGCCTGTGGCCCCGCATCGACCAGAATCGTCATGCGCATCGGTTGCACCACGTCCTGGAAAAAGCGCCAAATTCCATAATCCGCCGCCAGCGTCTCACGCGGCAGATAACCGCTGACCAGCAGCAATTCCGGTCGGGTGATCAGCGCCCGCAGCAATCCGATCCAACTACTTTCCAGCGGCGACAGATTGCCCGCCAGTCGAGTTAGCAGGGTGCGCGGTAGCTGACAGGCGTCCATAAACTCCACCACATAACGCTCCACATCGCTGGCCGGCGTCAAACGGTGATAACGCACCAACAGCGCCAGATTTTCGAACACGCTCCAAGCCGGGGCCAGACCTGCTTGTTCCAGCACGACGCCGATCCGGCGACGCAACCGGGCATTAGCCTGTGGCCACAAGCGCTCCGTGGCTTGGCCAAACAGTTCAACATGACCTGCATGAGGTGAGGACAAACCGGCAATGGTCCGGATCAATTCGCGCCGGCCCGAATTCACCGCTCCCACCAGCATCCACAACTGATCGGGCCAAGCCTGAAAATCGAACGGCGCCGGAAATGGCCGCACATCCAGCACCAGGCAGCTTAACCGAACCGGCGGAATTTCAACCATAACGCAATAGCGAAAACAGCAAGGTGATGACCAGACACCCGATAAAGGATTGGGCGAAAGCATTGGGCAACGCACGGGGAATATCGACATAAGCCCGAACCCGAAAGGCGTGCGAAATTTGCACCAAAATAATGTGAACCGCCTGGGAGGCGACCATCAGACCGGTCAGCAATAGGGTGAATCCACTCAGTTCTGACATGCAGACCCGGAAAAACACGGACAGTGGGATGTTTTGGTAGATATTCAACATGGCCGCAGCGCCAACCGTGACCCCGACGTTTAGCCAGAAGGTCAGCACTAGCAGTGACAGCGTCATGCCAATCAGGCGAGGCCAGACGAAAAAACTGTAGGGATCGATCCCCATAGCCGCCAGATGGTCGATAGCCTGATTAGCCCGCAACTCGCCCAATTCAGCCGTGATGGCCGCGCCCGACAAGCCGGCCACAAACAGCGCCGCCAGAATGGGACCGAGTTGATGGTACACCATGGTGTGCATGATGCGTCCCATGAGTCCGGGATCGTGAATACCAAATACGATCAACGGCAAGGCGATCAGTGTGCCGATGATTAACCCAACGACGGTGAAGATAGACGCCCGCTGTACCGCAGTGAAATAAATTTGTTGCCAGGTGTGCTTGAACAAGAACGGCCACTGGCCCCGGATGCTCAACCCAGTGAGCGCGCTCATCAGTACAACGGCGAGAAAATCCAACTCGTCCAGGCAGTGGTTGAGGGGGGTGGTCGCCATCCGGCCTAGTGGTTCGACGCCTCGCCAAAACGCGGCTTGCCAGCGCGAATTCATGGTCGATCATTCCATCGGGTCCGAAATGCTCAAGGTGATTCCCGAACCAGCCGAAATCCCAGAAAATAATCCTGAAAGTCTGGTCGATTGCGATGCCGGTCCGCCGAACGCACATTGCGCGGTTCGTCACTCCAGGAGCCGCCACGCACCACCATTTCCTGGTCGCCGTTCGGTTCTTGGCAACGATGTACTGGCGTCTTTGACTCTTTATCGTAGATTGAGCACGTCCATTCCAGTACGTTGCCCGCGATGTCGTGCAAGCCAAAGTTATTGCTCCGATAGCTGCCGGCGGGCGCTGTGTAGACCTGACCATCACGGCATTTCATGGGCGGCCAGCCTGGAAACACCTGCTTGCCGTCCAGGTCGGCGGCGTTGGCGTAGGCGCAGCCCTCGTTTGGGTCATCGCCCCAATAGCGACTGGTTGTCGTTCTGGCCCGCGCTGCGTACTCCCATTCGGCTTCCGTCGGTAGGCGATAACGTTGGCCCGTCTGCTGGGAAAGCCATTCAGCATACGCTGAGGCGTTGCTCCAGTTGACATTGATGACCGGACGCCGACCGCGCCCCCAGCCGTGATCGCTCGGCAAAAGTTTTCCTGTCGCTTCCGCAAATCGATCATATTCATGAAACATCACTTCGTATTTGCCGATGGCCAGGGTTTTTTCGATGCGTACCGCCCGCACAGGTTCATCGTTGTAACGACCGGCTTCGGAAGATGGCGATCCCATTTGGAATTCACCGGTTGGAATCACCACCATTTCCGGCCCGGACGAACCATCTTGCAGTCGGTCACGCAATACAGGATAGGCGGGCGCCAGGCGGGCGAGGGCGGCTTCCGCCTCAGCACGATGATTGCAGTCCGCTGCACAACGATCGAGATAGGCCCAGTAGGCTTGGCGGGTGTCGGTGTGGCGGGCGGCGGCGAAAGCTTCAGTATCGGTTTGCTTGACCTGTTCAACCGCTTCGGCTTGTTTGAGCACCTGATTCAGCGCGGCCAGTTCCGGCAACTGGGGCTGGATTGATTCAGCCTTCCTTAACCATTTGCGGGCTTCATCCGGGTCCGGTTTGTTAAGGCTGATCAACGCCATTTTGACCCAGTTGCGCGCCAGGCGTTGCCGGCCAGCGGCAATCAGCGGATCATTCGGCACTAACGCGGCTAGCGCATTCAACCGGGATAGCGCCAGATCGCCACGCTCCTCACGCCCTTCTTCAAACGCGGCGGCCAGCGCTTCGAAATCGGCCTTGAGCGATTCCATGCTTTTCTGGGTTTCCAACCTTTTAATCGCGGCTCGCACATCCTTTCCATAGCCGCATTGCGGGCAGCGTTGCAAATAAAGCTGGTAAGCTGCGACCGTATCAACCCGGCGGGCGGCCTCGAAAGCGCGTTGATCAATTTCGCGCTCCGCAGCCTGTAAAGAAACGCCCTCATCGGCAGGTTCGCTGGCTGGAGTCGCCGCTTGCGGCTTGATTGGGAGGCCGCTCGATACGATTTGTTGATCCGGGCCAGGCCCTCGGTCAGCGAGTCGATTGAGTCCGTAGATTCCCGCCCCAATCGCCAGAGCCAGTCCCGCTGCCAACCCCCAGATCCATTTGGGTAGGGGAGCTCGGCTGGCCGCTGTTATTGCTGGTCGCTGTGCTTCATCCAGCGCCTGGATGAACTGGCCAGCATCGGTTGGGCACAGTTCGCTGGGGTACGCCAGCCCGCGCCGCAAAACCTGCCAGGCATCATCCGTCAGTCCGGTTGGCCGTGGTACAACGCCTGCCGACTGGCCTTGGGCTGCCTGGGCGCTGTGTCCGGTCAACATTTGGTAAGCCAATAGCGCCAGAGCGAAAACATCGCGACGAAAGGCGATCTCAGCAGTAACTGACTCGACCGAACCTTCCCCCACAGCCTCGCGCCCCGCACTGCTGGTGCTGAACAAAACGCTGCGCGGTTCGCGGACTTCGGTTGCCAGGCCAAACCCCAAGAGCTTAACTGCCCCTTGATCAGTCACAAATACCGTATCGGCATCAAGGTGCTGATGAGCGAACCGGTATTCACGACGCGCATAGTCCAGGGCAGAAGCGACCGAACGCAACCCTTTAGCGATGACTTCCCAGGGCAATCCTTCCCGACCCTGTTCTTCGAGCAATTGCGCCAAGCTGCGACCGTGGCGAGGTTCGATGTATTCCATTTCGGCGAAAGGCCACCCATCCGAGCCTTGTTGCCATCCATGGATGCGAGCGATCACCGGATGATCGAGTTTCGCCGCTAATTCCACCCGCGCTCTGACCTTGGCTAGATAGGAACGCAAACCGATTAAATCTGCTCGCGACGCTCGCTGTTCCTCGCGTCCCGGCTCTCCTGCACCCAATCCGTGGCCCGCCGGCAAAAAAATCTTGATCGCTCGAAATTCTTCAACAGTTTCGCTACCATCGTCCCGTGAAGAAGAAACAGGGTGCGCCAGCCAGAGGCGCCCCCGGCCACTGAGGTCTTGCATTAACCGCATCCGTCGTTCGGGAGGCCCCAACACCCGACCCGCCGTCAGCGTTCCCGGAGGGTCAGGTGGTTCTGGCGGATCGTTTTCACTGCTGAACAAAGCGCTTTCCAACAGCCGTGAACGGTCATCATCGCTGGCTGCATGCAGGGTTTCTTCTCGAAGACGAGCCCACTCGGCCTCATTCAGACGGCCAGCGGCGTAAGCTTGCGCAATTTCCTCAAGACGTGTTTCGATATCCATAAGTCATCGACGAGTGGGATGTTTTAAAACATTTGTTTGAATTAACAGCCATGAGGCGCATTATGATTATTAGTCTAGCAGAAGGATGAAGCGACTGGGTGTCTGATTACGCAGCGCCCACGCCATGGATCAAGTCGCGCCGGCCTGTCGTTTACTCATGCTCGTTTATCACGATGATGACCTGATTTCAGATGCATACTGACCCCCTTCTCTCGAATACCACCCCTCATCGCCCCTGTTGTGGCCCCCGACTGGAGATTGCTATACGCTCGTTTTGCTCACCGACTGGCCAAGGGCGCGAGGAGAACCAGGATAATTTTTTACTGATTGATGGCCGAGGTCATGCTCGATTCCTCTGGCATGAACAGGAAACCCAGCGACAACTGACTGGCTGGCCGCATGGACATCGACGGTTAGCGGTGCTTGACGGTATGGGTGGCCACTGCTACGGGCGGGAAGCCGCCGAACGAGCCGTCGAGGGCCTGCTTGAACTGCCCGCGATGACTGATCTTGCGCAGCTATCCAATGAGCTGACTCTTCTGCACCAACGACTGTATCAGGAGTTTCAACTCGCCGGGATGGAAACCGGTTGTACGCTCATTGTTCTCGAAATCCCCCAAGATTCACCAACCCTGCTTTTTCATGTCGGCGATTCGCGTGCGTACTCGGTTGATGCGCACAGCGCACAGTGTCTGACTGTAGATCACGTACCCGCCACCCATCTTGCACTGCTGGGTTTACTGGACAGCACTCAATGGTTGCAGCAAGTCCATATCGAGACCAGTTCCCAAATTAGCCAGGCCTTCATTTTGGGCAGCACTTTGGGCGCAGCGAACTTCTATGTAGACAAGATCGATCAGGATCTCTACGAACTGCATGATGGCAACCTGCCCCCGTTTTTGCGCGGACTCAGCGACCGTCGCGCTTTGACCCTGGAAGCCGATCGGGTCTATTTGCTGGCCAGCGACGGCCTTTGGCATTTGCGCTATCCACAAACGTTTATCCAACGCTGGCCGGTACTGCTTTCGCAACCACATCGGTCTCTTGAAGAACTCCTTGATGAGTTACTGGCCGAATTAGCGATTGCCATCCGTCAGCAACAACGCCAACCGGATGACAACTGTACGGTCATTCTGGTGCGTAAACTGACCCAGGCTGAGGATTCGTCACACCCTTCCTGATTCCTGCATATGGTGGAGGCGCCTTTTGAAAATCCGACATGCTCTGCTCGCGCTATTCGCTATTCTGGCCATTGCGTTTATGCAACCGCTGGTCACCTTTCTGGGCGGATTGACTTTGTTGCTCGGGGCCGGCGCACTGATCTTCCGGGATTTATCGCCGGCCAGCCAGGACGCGATTGAACATCGCGTTCTCGGCTGGCTGCGCCAGGCGCGGGTCAACGCTACGCCAGAGGTCGAACGAGCAACCGTCCGGCGACGGCGACCTCCTGTTGTGGTCAAAGAGCCGGGCTCACCGCTGGTGCTGACTCCTTCAAGAGGAGAAGAGCGTTGAACATCCTGAACCCCGCGCCGGCTTTCAGGCCAGCGCATCGGCGCGTGATCTGGCGCGCAGGATGGTGTAAATCTCGTCTTTGAGATGCAGCCGTTTTTTCTTCAGCGCCTCGGTATAGAAGTCTGACGGGGTCTCGATCTGCCATTCAATTCGTTCTACCTCATCGTTGACCGTATGATACTGGTCGTATAACGATGCGAATTGGGCGTCTGCATCTTTTAGTTCAGCAATCCGGTTTCTATATTCGGGAAATTCATGGAACAAATCGTGACTCTCTCCAATCATGGGGCGTCCTCCGGCTTTATGGCGAATTGATGAATTTTTTATGAACGATTGAGTATAGAAGCATCGTGCGGCGGCGTCATCGCTGTTTCAATCAGTCCCTTTCCATGGCCTAACGAGTTTCGCGTTGATACTGATCAAGAGTTTGTTATTGCCGCCCGGTGGGCCATTACTGATGGGTTTAATCGGTGCGCTGCTCTGGCATTGGCGTCCCCGTCCAGGGTTGGCGCTGCTGCTGGCCGGCGCGTTGTTGAGCTATTTTTGCAGCATCCCCTTCACCGCCAGCCTGTTAAACCGTTCCCTGCAAATTTACCCGCCACTAACCGAACAAGGGTTGCTATCGCTGCGATCGGAAGCGATTGTCGTGCTGGGTGGGGGGGTACATGAAGACGCGCCGGAATATGGCGATGGCCCAACCGTACATCATCGCACCTTAGGACGGGTGCGCTACGCCGCCTGGCTGGCGCGACAAACCGGGTTGCCCGTTTTGGCCAGCGGTGGACGTGGCGTCCGAGCCAAAGCCGGTGATCCTGCCGAAGCGGAGTTAATGAAGACTATTCTGGAGCAGGAATTCGGCCTCAGTGCGGTCATCGCCGAAACGACGAGTCGGGATACCTGGGAAAACGCGGTCAACAGCGCGGTGTTGTTGCGCGAACGCCATCTGCAGACGCTCCTGCTGGTGAGCAACGCCGTGCATTTACCACGCGCCGTCGCTGCTTTCCAGGCACAGGGGTTGAACGTGATTCCCGCTCCCACCCTATTTTTCAACGATCAACTGGAGCCGCTCGATCCTCGTTCCTGGCAACCATCAGTGGCGGCCATTGCGGAGATTTACTACGGGAGCTACGAATGGTTGGGGCGGTTATGGTACGCCATGCGGTATTGAGGACAGCTAAAAACCGGCCCGCTCGCAGGTGCGCGAACGGGCCATTTATCAAACGGGCGCGATCAATCCGCAGCGCGACAGAACTCGATCAGACCGATAGTGGACGCATCATGTCCGGCGGCGGGTCGCTCCCCCTTTAGCTCTGGCAGAATGGCGTTCGCCAACTGCTTGCCGAGTTCCACACCCCATTGATCAAAGGAATTGATATTCCAGATCACGCCTTGAGTGAACACTTTGTGTTCATACAGCGCCAGCAATGAACCCAGGACCTTCGGGGTTAATCGACGGTAAAACAGGCTGGTGCTGGGCCGATTACCGGGAAAGACCTTGTACGGCAATAACTTCTCCAATGCCTCACCACTGAGGCCCTGCTTTGCCAATTCAGCGCGGGCCTGCGCCTCGGTTTTGCCGACCATCAACGCCTCGGCCTGGGCCAGGCAGTTGGCCAGCAGAATCGCATGATGGTCGCCGATGGGATTCGGGCTGTGCGCTGGGGCCAGGAAATCAGCCGGAACCAGATGTGTTCCCTGATGCAGCAATTGGTAGAAAGCGTGCTGGCCGTTATTTCCCAAGCCACCCCAGAGAATTGGCCCGGTCTTGACCGCTACCGATTGACCCTCCCGATCAATGGACTTGCCATTGCTCTCCATATCCAGTTGCTGTAGATAGTCCGGTAACGAACGCAGGTAATCGTCGTAAACCAGCGTTACCTGGCTGTCAGCGCCGAAGAAATCGATGTACCAGGCGCCTAGCAGCGCCAAAATCACTGGCAAATTTTCTTCCAGCGGCGCGGTGCGGAAATGCTCGTCCATCTCATGAGCGCCTTCTTGCAACTCCATAAAATTTTCCATGCCCAGATAGACCATGATCGGCAGACCGATAGCCGACCACAGTGAATAACGCCCGCCGACCCAGTCCCAAAACTCGAACATATTGGCGGTATCGATGCCAAACTGGCTGACCCCGGCGGTGTTGGTGGACACTGCCACGAAATGTCTGGCCACCGCCGCTTCATCACCCAATTCCCTGATCAACCAAGCGCGGGCGGTATGCGCATTGGTCATGGTCTCTTGGGTCGTAAAGGTCTTGGAGGCTACGATAAACAGGGTGCTTTCCGGGTCGCATTCGGCCAGAACATGACTGATATGCGCGCCGTCGACATTGGAGACAAAGTGCATCCGCAAGGTGGGATCACCGTAAGGCTCCAGTGCCTGGCAAACCATTTTCGGCCCCAGATCCGAACCACCGATGCCAATATTGACCACATCGCGAATTCGCTTGCCGGTGTGGCCGCGCCACTTGCCCCGGCGAATCTGGTCGGCGAACTTGCGCATATGCTCTAACACATTATTCACTTCCGGCATCACGTCCTGACCCTTGACGAGGATCGGCCGGTCGCTTCGGTTGCGTAACGCGACGTGCAACACCGCACGCTGTTCGGTATGGTTAATCATTTCGCCGCTGAACATCCGCTCGATGCAAACAGGCAGTTGCGCCTGGCGGGCCAGTTCAGTCAGCAGACTCAAGGTTTCTTCAGTGATGCGGTGCTTGGAAAAATCCACCAGCAGGTCGCCGAAGCGTCGGGAGAACTTGTTGAAGCGCCCGGGATCGGTGGCGAACAAGTCACGCAGATGCAGATCAGCGATGGCGGCATGATGAGCTTGCAATGCTTGCCAGACCGGCAGGTTGCTGGGAACAGACATGGACAGCTTCCTTTATTTCAGTGTGTGGAAAGGCTGGCGAAACCGGATGGGCCTAACCCTTGGCGCTCGCACGCAGGGTTACTGATTACTATAGTTTCCATGCGGATGTCTGTCGAATAGCCTTGACGATCTTCCTTGCGCTTCGCTGGACTTGCGCGCTGATCGTGATCCATACAAATCCTTGCGATTTCAGCACCCCCTTCCAGCAAAAATCAGTCATACTCATACAAATAACGAGCCTTAGATCCAACCTGAACGATGTGACGCCATGAATGACGCGACTGAACTTGAATCTTCTCTCGCCGGCGCGATTGGCTTTTTCCAGAACCTGCGCCGCAAACTGGGAGTTCTGGAAACTGACGCCAGAGCCCAATATGACCAAATACACACTCTTTCCAGCACGCTGGTCGCTGTTGAGCAGGATCGGAGAACGGATCGGCAAACGCTGGCCAACCTGAGCGGCGGTTTGGTCAAGTTGCAAGTGGATGAGCGTCGGCTGGAACAGCAGTTGAATACCGTCGAAACCCTGGTCGCCGGTTTTCAGCAGAATCAACAGCACATGCAGCAAACCCTGGCGGCGGTCGCGGATGACCTGCAAGCCCAGAATGCTGGCTGGCGTCAGGAGCTGGAAGCCAAGCTGGCGCCGCTTGACAAGATCGTGGCTCTGGAACAGGCCGCCGGTGTTCATCGGGAGCATATCGAGCAATTTTCCACGGCGGTCGAAGCGCAAAGTCAGCGCTTACTGCAATTTGACCTTACCGTGGACCGTCTCGACCAAAGCAGCTATTCCCTTAGTCAGGCGCTGGAAGCCTTAAAAACCGCTTTCGAATGCCATGAACAGGCGCTGAGTACGTTTGAAGAGACAGTTGGCGTCGATGAAATCGCCCGACGGCAATTGCAAACTCAGCAGGACCGGCTGGATGCCCTGACAGCATCATCAACCATTGCTGAGCAGAATTTGCAGACGGCCCAGCAGGACATTGCCCATCTCAAGGGCGAATTTGAAATTCAGCATCGAATGCAGGTGGATATCGCCCAAATTCGACAGGAGTCGCAAAAACACCAGGATCGCCTGAAACATCTGGAAACCCTGATGGGCAAGTTGGCGGCGGACACCAATTCCACCCGCCAGATACTGAACGTCGTTCAGACTGACTTGACCACGCAGAACGACACCCTGTGCGAACTTGACCAAAACTGGCGTGATAGCCTCTCGACCTACCAGGATCGCCTGAGCGCTGTCGAAATCCTGGTTGCCGGTTCCGAATACCGACCAGCGACTTTTCTGCGTGAGGCGTCCAGTCCACTCAATGCCCAATCCGAATCCATCGCGGAGGTTCCTTCCGACCATCAGTCGCCACCGTCCATTGGTTACGAACGGTTTGAAGCGCTGGAAACTGCGCTCACCACGACTCGTAGTCAGCAGCAGGAACTTGAACAGGAGCTGAGCGCGATTCAGACCACACTGGAACGTCAGGATGCACATTTCGCGGAATTGCAAAATACCCTGATTGCGCCATTGAACACCGTGCAGCAACGTCTGGGCGAGCTCGAAAATGCCCTTGACCATCTCTACCAATCTTTTGAAACCAAGCCAGAAGTCGATACGAATGCGACCCTCGACAGCTTACGTCAAGCGATCACTGAACAGAGCGTTACCCTAGAAGAAACCCAGCAGCTTGCCTGGGCGCAAATTCAGGATTTGCAACAGCGCCTCAGCGAGGCGGAGGCCGCGCTTGACCATTCAAGCCAAGCGCCCGAGTCGGCAACGGTCAATGCGGATACGGTGGCCACCCTGGACCGTCTGCATCAGGCGATTGTGGAACAAGGCGCTGTTCTGGAAGAAACCCAGCAGCTTGCCTGGGCGCAAATTCAGGATTTGCAACAGCGCCTCAGCGAGGCGGAGGCCGCGCTTGACCATTCAAGCCAAGCGCCCGAGTCGGCAACGGTCAATGCGGATACGGTGGCCACCCTGGACCGTCTGCATCAGGCGATTGTGGAACAAGGCGCTGTTCTGGAAGAAACCCAGCAGCTTGCCTGGGCGCAAATTCAGGATTTGCAACAGCGCCTCAGCGAGGCGGAGGCCGCGCTTGACCATTCAAGCCAAGCGCCCGAGTCGGCAACGGTCAATGCGGATACGGTGGCCACCCTGGACCGTCTGCATCAGGCGATTGTGGAACAAGGCGCTGTTCTGGAAGAAACTCAGCAGCTTGCCTGGGCGCAAATTCAGGATTTGCAACAGCGCCTCAGCGAGGCGGAGGCCGCGCTTGACCATTCAAGCCAAGCGCCCGAACCGGCAATATCCAGTGTAGACGCTGCTGCCGTGGCCAGTCTGCGCGAAGACTTATTGGCCCGGGTCGAAACGCTGGAGAAATTGCAGGAAAGTTGGCTGGCGCAAGCCGGAACGCTGGAGGGATTCCAGGAAACCACACACCAACAATTAGCGGCGGTGAGCGCTGCTCTTGACGCCCAGCAGCAGGGCTTTCAGGACGCGATCCATCAAATCGCCAATCTTCAACAGGACATCGACCAGCTTCAACAACCCGACCCGGCTCAGGCAATAGACGCTCAGCGCCTGGAAATTGCTGAACAATCGACTCAAGAGCTCCGGCATGATTTGGAAGCCCTTCAGGAATCGGTTGCTGTGCTCGAAACTCGCCTGAGCAGCCAGTCTCAGGCTTTCAGCGGCAATTTCGAACAGCTTCGCGGTTTGCATACGGATCTTCATGCCGTGCAGCAACAGATGGCGCGGCTGGACAGTTCGCCGCGCCAACTCAGCGTTCTTGAACAAGAACTGGCGACTCACGAGCAGGAAATCAACCAGCTTAAAGAGGTCGTTGAGCAAATCCAGGTAGATTCGCAACAAATGGGGGCGTCGCTCCAGCAGCACAGCGACGCGCCGATTGCAGAAATTGCCGCTCGCTTGGATGAGCAACAGGAACAATGGACCCAAATGGCCGCCACGGTGGAAAGTATCCGGGCCGACAGCAAGGCTGCTCAGGAAACCGTTGTGACCATGGCGACCAACGTGGCGAAACGGATTCATGAAATCCAGAGCTTGCTGGTCGTGACCGAGAACACGCAAAGTGAACGCTTACAGGAAGTTGAACAAAAGCTGATCAACCTTCAGGCGGCGTTTGAAACACTGGAAAATCAGCGCAAATCGCGCAAATGGTTCAGTATGCCGGCCTCGCTGACTTCCATCATGCTCACTGCAGGCATCGGCGGTCTGGCCGCCATCGCCCAGGTTATTTGGACCATCGGCTGAACTTGTTCATCGATCTACCATCGATCTTGACAGATACCCCCTCCTCTGCAGGAGGGTTTCCCGGGCAACGAGAGGATCTGCTGATGGTAACCGCATCCGATAAACCACTGCGCGACCGCGTCAAACTGCTGGGTCGGTTGCTCGGGGATACTTTACGCGACCAGGAAGGTCACCATGCCTTGGCTGCGGTGGAAACCCTGCGTAAGGGTTTCATCGAGATACGCCGCCAGCCCCAATCTACGCTCGACATCCGTGAGCGGCTGATGCGTTTTATCACCGCGCTCAACCCGGAAATGCTTAATCATGTGGTCCGGGCCTTCAGCGCCTATTTCAACCTGACTAACATCGCCGAAGAAGATTTTCAACACCAGCAACGCCGCGACCAAGTGCGGCGCGGTAAGCCACTTTGGCGAGGCTCCTTCGATGAAACGTTGCGCGCCCTACAAGCTGCCGGGGTTCACGCAGCGCAATTACAAACCCTGCTCAATCAAGTCTGTTTCATTCCAGTATTTACCGCTCACCCCACCGAGGCCAAGCGTCGTGTGTTACTCGGCGCGCAACGGCGCATCTTTGTCACGAATGGTAAGCTCGACAATCCGGCGCTCAATAAGCACCAGCAGGCTGAAATCATCGAGGAACTGCGCAGCCAGATTCAGATCCTCTGGAAAACCGACGAGGTGCGCGCCTACAAGCCGCAGGTGCGCGACGAGGTGAAGAATGGCCTGTACTATTTTCGGGAATCCATTTTCCAGGCGCTGCCGATTCTCTACCGCAACCTGGAGCGGGCGCTCAATGCGGTCTACGGTGACGAGGGCGGCAAAACAGCGGTGAAGATTCCCTGTCTGCTGCGTTTCGGTTCCTGGATCGGCGGCGACCGCGACGGCAATCCGTTCGTTACTCCCGAAACGACGGTGATGGCCGCCCGGCTGCAATCCCAGACGATTCTGCGCGAATATCTGTGGCGGGTTGAAGCACTGAACCGGCAATTGACTTATTCCAGTTCGCTGATCACGCCCTCGCCACCGTTCAGCGCCAGCCTGGAGGCGGACGCCCGACGCATGGCGGCGCTGTTTGCCGATGCGCCGTTGCAATACGCCCAAGAGCCGTATCGGCGCAAATTCTTCCTGATCTACTACCGCCTCCGGCATAACCTGGAGCAAGTTCGAGCACACATTGAGGGGCGCCCCGAGGCAGCGCCTAATCCCTTCTGGGGCTACGGATCTGAACAGGAATTTCTCGAAGACCTTGCAGTGATCCGCGATTCGCTGATGGCCCATGGCGATGGCGCGGCGGCGAATGGCGAACTGAAGGATTTGATCCGGCTGGCGGAAACTTTTGGCTTTTACCTGGCCGCACTGGATGTGCGGCAGGAATCGGCCCGGCATACGGCGGCGGTGACAGAAATCTTCGCCATGGCGCCCAACTTGCCCGACTATGCTGCGCTGACCGAAGAAGAGCGGCTGAACCTCCTGAGTGAGTTGCTGGCCCGACCCGGTACACCGCTGCTGTATTGCGATTCGTTCAGCTTGGCGACCCGCGAAACACTGGGCGTTTTCCAGGTCATGGCGCGGCTGCGAGAGGAAATCAGCCCGCGCCTCTTCGATAACTACGTCATCTCGATGACCCACGAAGCCAGCCATATACTGGAGGTGTTGTTCCTGGCCAGCTTCGCCGGTTTAGCAGGTCGCCGCGCGGAGGGTAGCTGGCATTGCGAACTGCGCGTCGCCCCGCTATTTGAAACCATCGCCGATTTGCACCGGGTCGAGACTTTACTCACCCGCTTGCTGGATCAATCCACCTATCGGGAATTGTTGGCGACCAGTGGCGGAGTGCTGGATGTGATGGTTGGTTACTCCGATTCCTGCAAGGATGGCGGTATTTTGGCTTCCAACTGGGGGCTTTACCAAGCGCAACAACAGGCGGCGGCGCTGGCGGCGGCGCACGGTTTTGGTTGCCGGTTTTTCCACGGGCGTGGCGGCACCGTGGGGCGCGGCGGCGGCCCAGTCCACGATGCCATTCTGGCCCAGCCGCCCGGTACAGTACGCGGCCAGATCAAGATCACCGAGCAGGGTGAGGTGCTGTCGTTCAAGTATCAAAACCTGGAAACGGCGGTTTACGAGTTGACGCTGGGCATCACCGGCACGATGAAAGCCAGTCGGCATTTGATTCAAGACGTTCCCGTCGACCCCCCGGAAGCCGCAGCGGTCATGGCGGAACTGGCCCAGCAGGGTGAGTATGCTTATCGGGAACTGACCGAAAGGATGCCGGGGTTCATCGATTATTTCTATGCAGCCACCCCGGTTAGCGAAATCGGCCTGCTCAACCTCGGTTCACGGCCCTCGCACCGGGCCGAGGGTGACCGCTCGAAATATTCGGTGCGGGCAATTCCGTGGATGTTCGGCTGGGGTCAGTCCCGACACACCTTACCCGGCTGGTATGGGATTGGCAGCGCCTTATCGGCCTGGCGCGGCGATGATCCCCGACGATTGGCTCTGTTGCAGCGGCTCTATCGGGAATGGCCTTTCTTCCACGCCCTGCTAAATAACAGCCAGATGTCGCTGAGCAAGGTCGATCCGAGCATCGCCCGCGAGTACGCCCGGTTGTGTAATGACGCTGCGATTGAAACCAGCATTTACGAGAAGTTCCGCTCTGAGTATGAGCAAACCTGCCGGGAGATACTGACAGTGGCGCAATTACCGACACTGCTGGAAGAAAATCCGACCTTGGCTAAATCGTTGGAGCGGCGTAATCCGTACTTGGACCCGCTGAATCATATCCAGATCGCGCTACTACCACGCTACCGGCAGGCGCTGCGAGAACACGGTGCGGATTCGCCTGAAGTGGAAACCTGGCTGCGGCCACTGCTGCGCTCGATCAACGCCCTGGCGGCTGGGATGCGGAACACCGGGTGAAGTGAAACATCACCGCTCACACTCCTCGCCTGCCATGGCATCAATATCCCGACAAATCTCAGTGGCGGCGCAACGCATCGCTATCTATCAAGGAGATCGCTATGTTGAAGCCACTCGTTCCCGAAGGCGAAGCGTTGCGCCGGGCGTTTCAGTGGCTCGCTGAACAGGGGCATTGCACCCTCAAAACAGTCGAGAAGGCCAGCCTGCGGTTTGACCTGACTCCACGGGATGAGGAATTTCTGCTACAGCAGTTTGTTTACCATCGGGGTGCGGCCAGCGCGGCGCCGGATTCAGGGCAGCAGCGAGTTTCCCGTGAGTCGCCGGGCAAGGTTCACTAGCATGGCGGCGGTTGCGCCCCAGATGAAGCGGTTTTCGTAGGGAATCACGTAATAGTGCCGTTGCTGCCCTTGGTAGAGCATGCTGCGGCGCTCGTGGTGGCGTGGATCGAGAATGAAGTCCAAGGGGACTTCAAAGGCTTCGGCCACCTCGAAATGATCCAGCCGCAAATCAAAGGGTGGCGTCACGAACCCCACGACGGGCGTGATCAGAAACCCGGTTACGGTCTGATACAGGTCCAGAAAGCCGGCGATTTCGACCACATGCCGACGATGTAGACCAATTTCCTCTTCGGCCTCGCGCAAGGCCGTTTCCACTGGGCTGATGTCCTCCTCTTCGGCCCGGCCGCCGGGAAAGCTGATCTGCCCAGCGTGATGCTCCAGATGGGCGGTGCGTTGAGTCAGCAACACCGTATGACCATCAGGACGCTCCACCAAGGGCGCCAGCACCGCTGCTGGAGTCAGCTTCCGCTTTTCACGTTCTATACCGGCCACCGCATGATCGCCGGTGATCGTTTCAATTTGATGGGTGGAATGCAAACAGCGCCGCACCCGGTCGCGCATTGCGGCGTGATTTATTCGGCTGTCCATGAGGGTGAGTGTCTGAACAGCCGAAAATAGTTGGCGGTCGTCATCGCTGCGACTTGCTCTAGCGACTCGCCGCGCAGTTGTGCGACAAACTCCGCAACATGCCGCACCCAGGCCGGGTGATTGGGTTTGCCCCGGTGCGGGATTGGAGCCAGATAGGGCGAATCGGTTTCGACGAGTAACCGATCAGCGGGCATACGTCGCGCGGCGTCCTGGATGGGCCGGGCGTTCTTGAAGGTCACGATGCCGGAAAATGAGATGTAGAAATTCAATTCCACTGCCTGCGCCGCCATCGCCCAGTCTTCAGTAAAGCAGTGCAATACACCGCCCACCTCCGCCGCACCTTCCTCAGCCAGAATGCGCAGCGTATCGGTGCGCGCATCGCGGGTATGGACAATCAGTGGCTTGCCCAGGTTACGGGCGGCGGCGATGTGGATACGGAACCAGTCCTGCTGGCGGGTTCGATTCTCACGGCCGTAATAGTAATCCAACCCGGTTTCGCCGATGGCCACAACCCGCGCTGACTGGCCTAGCGCCGTCAATGCCGCGACGGTCGGCGCTTGACCGGACTCTTCACTGGGATGCACTCCAATCGACAGGGCGACCGAGGGATAAGGTTCGGTCAACCGGGCCAGCGCTGGCCAGCTTTCCAAATCCGTTGCTACGCTCAACAGGTGTGTGACGCCACTCGCTGTCGCCGCCTCCAGCGCACCTTTGAGGCTGCCGCCGAATTGGGTGAGATCAAGACGGTCCAAATGGCAATGGGAGTCTACCAGCATGATCTGGCCGTGACCTACATGGTATTCGTCGGCTGATCGGCTCGGGTGTAGCCGCCTAACAGCGCTTCGATCTTTTTCTGCAACCGGACGCCATCCGCACCGCCGCATTGGATGCCCACCCCCATCTGCCGATTGCCGGGCGTCGTGCGATGATTGATCCAGACGACCTTGCCGGTAATAGCAAACCGCTCTGGATCTTCTAACAAGGTCAGCAGCAAGAATACCTCGTCACCTAGTTCAAAGGTTTTCTCGGTCGGGATAAACACTCCCCCACCTTTGATAAAGGGCATGTAGTTGGCGTGCAGCATCGCTTTGTCCTTGACCGCGAGGGAAATAACGCCTTGTCTGGGGGGAGCCGCCATGGATTCAACCTGTTATCAATGCTTGTTTACAAAAACCGGATCCGTTGCCCACTGGCTACATCGCCGAGAAATACCTCAAGGAGCAGATCAGCCCGAACCTGGGTCGTTACGCACAGGTTATGCAGGCGCAAGGCCGCGTCCAATCGATTGAATAGGAGGCGCGGCGCTTGTCGCTTGGCCCAACCTTGCAGCAGGGAACGCAAATCAGGGTTACTCAGACGCGGGGGTTCAGGGCTCATCTTAAGCCGAATAAGGTCGATCTGCCAACTGATCAGCCAGCGAACGTTCTCAACTATATCGCCTTGCATCCAGCTTTCCACCGCCCGAATGGGATCGAGTTGGCCGGTCATAACCTGTTCATAGTCGTCAGCCAGTTCCCGCCGCCGGCGCCAGCGTTCGCCATCCGTGTAGGTCAATGCTGTCAACGGCGCGCCGCCAGTCGCTTCCAGCAGTGCGGCGATCTCCAAATCGCCAGCGACAGCAACCCGCGCTTTCAGCCAAAGCATGGCGATGTCTGGCCCAGGTGGGCTAAACGGCAAGACCTGGCAACGACTGCGCACGGTGGCCGGCAACCGCGCCGGTTGGGCAGTGACCAGCAGCAGCAGGCAATCGCCCGGCGGTTCCTCCAGCGTTTTCAACAAACTGTTGGCAGCGTTGATGTTGAGCTGATCGGCTGGTTCCAGCAGAGCGATCTTGTAGCCGCCATATTGCGGGGTGTAGCCAAGAAAGGCGCAAAGATCGCGGATCTGATCAATTTTGATGACCTTGCCTTCCTCGGCGGGTTGCGCCGAATGGTAATCGGGATGGCTGCCCGCCTGGAACAGCCGACAACCCCGGCATTGACCGCAGGCGTCGCCCCCGGCATCTGGCGACTCGCATAACAGCGCCTGCGCCAACCGCCGGGCGAATATTAGCTTGCCCAGCCCCGCCGGACCAGCCAGCAATAAGGCATGGGGCAGGCGATCAGCGGCCCGACGCTGCTGGATTTGCCGCCACAGCGCGTCATGCCAGGGAAGTCGGGTATCGTCCATCAGCGAGGCTCCAGCCAGTCAGCCAGCAAGCTTTCCACCTCTGCCCGGATGATCTCAACCGGCCGGTCAGCGTTCACCACCCGATAACAGCCAGGATGCCGGGACGCTTGTTCCAAGTAAGCCGCTCGCACCCGTTCAAAAAATGCGATCTCTTCCCGCTCGAAGCGATCCGCCATGCCGCGTTTCCCAGCTCGGGTCAAACCGACCGTTACAGGCAAATCCAGCAACAAAGTCCAGTCGGGACGCAGTTCGCCTTGCACCCAATCTTCCAGCACCGCAATCCGTCCCAGCGCCAGGCCGCGCCCGCCACCCTGGTAGGCGTAGGTCGCGTCGGTGAAACGGTCGCACAGCACCCAGCACCCGGTCGCCAACGCGGGACGAATAACCTTTTCCACATGTTCGGCGCGAGCGGCGAACATTAGCAAGGTCTCCGCAGCCAATGTCATTCCATCGTGGCGATGGCTCAGCAGCAGATCGCGAATCTCTTCGCTCAATGGGGTGCCGCCGGGTTCACGAGTGACTACGACCGTGAGGCCCGCTCGCTCCAGGTAGTTGCGCATAAAAGCGAGTTGTGTCGTTTTCCCCGCGCCTTCACCGCCCTCGACGGTGATAAATCGACCAGGCATTTAATCTTCCATCCCAATATGTTTCTGAAAATAATATTGTTTTTAAACAACCGGTTAAATCCGATAAAACCACTCGAAATTCTGAGCTACCGCGCCCTCAACTGGTAGCGTCGCACTGCCCGGTTATGTTCTTCGAGCGTCCGGGAAAAGACATGGCCGCCTTCGCCATCCGCTACGAAATAGAGCGTATCGCCGGACGCCGGATTCACCGCAGCGTTCAATGCATCCAGCCCCGGCAGGGCAATGGGCGTTGGCGGTAAACCTGGACGGGTATAGGTGTTGTACGGCGTATCGGTTTCAAGATCGCGGCGGCGCAAATTCCCATCAAACGCCTCGCCCAGCCCGTAAATCACGGTAGGATCGGTTTGCAGGCGCATACCCTGGCGCAGACGCCGCGCGAAGACCCCGGCAATCTCCGCCCGTTCCGCCGCGACTCCGGTTTCCTTCTCGATGATCGATGCCAGAATCAGCGCCTGATAGGGATCGTTCACCGGCGCATCAGGCGCGCGTCGATTCCAGACTTCCGTCAACCGTTGATCCATGGCCGCCAGCGCCCGTCGCAGAAACGCCTCATCAGTGAAGCCTGCCGGGAAATGGTAGGTATCAGGCAGAAATCGCCCTTCAGGATGCTCACCCGGACGACCCAGCCGGACCATGACCTCGGCATCGCTCAAGCCCGGCAGAGTCTGGACGAGCTTCGGGTGGGAAACTAAAGCCTGCCGTAATTGGCGAAAGGTCCAGCCTTCAACCACGGTCAGCGGGTGCTGGATCACCCGACCAGCGACGATACGGTCAAGCAGGGTGCGGGGCGTCACACCAAGGGCCAACGCATATTCACCTGCTTGCAGACGGGACGCCAGACCGTTCAATCGGGCGTAAGCTTCCAGATAGAAGGCGGGACGCGGTAGCCCGGGTTGCTGTTGCAGTTGCCGGGCAATAGAACCGATGCCGACGCCGGGTTTAACCTCCAGGACCAGACCGCCAGTCGGGACGCTGAGCGGGGTATCGAGAAACTGCTGGACATCGGTGTAAATCAGGACCAGAGACAGCGCCAGCCCGAATGCCAGCGCCAACCCCCATTGCCAAAGCCTTTTAAACACCAATAGGGTTGGCGCTCTCAATCCAGCGCGCGGAACACCACCGTGCCGTTGGTGCCGCCGAAGCCAAAGGAATTGGACAGCGCCACCTGAATCCGCCGTTCCTGAGCGGTATGGGGCACGTAGTTCAAATCACAGCCTTCTTCTGGATGATCCAGATTAATCGTCGGCGGCGCCACCTGGTCGCGAATCGCCAGCACCGAGAAGATCGCTTCCACCCCTCCCGCCGCACCCAGTAGATGGCCGGTCATTGACTTGGTAGAACTCATGGCCAAACGATAAGCATGATCGCTAAACACCGCCTTGGCGGCGTCGCTTTCGATTTTGTCCCCTGCTGGTGTGGATGTGCCATGCGCATTGATGTAATCCACGGCCTCAGGGGCGAGTGTCGCATCCCGCAGCGCATTGACCATCGCCCGCCGGGCGCCATCGCCATCCGGCGGGGGTAACGTCATGTGGTAAGCATCGCCGCTCATGCCAAAGCCGATCAGCTCGGCATAAATACGCGCACTGCGCCGCTTGGCGTGTTCATATTCCTCCAGAACCACCACCCCAGCGCCATCACTCAACACAAAGCCGTCACGATCCTTATCCCAGGGTCGACTGGCTTTCTCCGGCTCATCATTGCGTACCGACAGCGCCCGTGCTGCAGCAAAACCGCACAGCCCCGTCGGCGTGGTCGCCATTTCCGCACCGCCCGCGATCATCACATCGGCGTCGCCATAGGCGATTAATCGTCCGGCCAGACCGATGCTGTGAGTACCCGTCGTGCAGGCGGTCACTACTGCCAGGTTCGGACCCTTGATCCCGTACATGATTGACAGGTTGCCCGACACCATGTTGATGATGCTGCGCGGTACAAAAAACGGGGTCAACCGACGTGGCCCGCCCTTCAGAAAAGCAGAGTGGCCTTCCTCAATGCCTGGCAAACCGCCGATGCCAGAGCCGATATAAGTTCCGATGCGTTCAGCATTGGCTTCTGTAACTTCCAGCCCGGAATCGCGGATCGCCTGCACGGCTGCGCCGATGCCGTAATGAATGAACGCATCCATTTTCTTGGCTTCCTTAATCGGCAGGTACTGCTCGACCTGAAAATCTTTTACCGATCCGCCGATGCGCACTGGAAAACTGGTCGCATCGAAAGCAGTGACCGGTCCGATACCACTGTGGCCTGCCAGAACATTGTTCCAGGCTATTTCCACAGTGCTACCGACGGGCGACACGATCCCCATGCCGGTCACTACGACTCGCCGCTTGGCCACAGGACTACCCTCTGCTGTACTACGCTGAAAAAATCAAGCCGCGACCCCGGGGCGGCGGTCGCGGCGAAAGAATCCGAGCGTTGTCGGACTGACGCCCTCAACCCAGATGCGCCGCGATATAGTCAATCGCCTGCTGCACAGTGGTGATTTTCTCGGCGTCCTCATCGGGAATTTCAAGTTCGAACTCTTCCTCCAGAGCCATCACCAGTTCGACGGTGTCCAGCGAGTCGGCGCCGAGATCTTCGACGAAAGAAGCCTCATTGGTGACTTGCTCTTCCTTCACTCCGAGCTGCTCGATGATGATTTTTTTGACGCGGGCTTCGATGTTGCTGATGTCAGTCATGACAGTTTGCTTCCTCGGTGTCTGTTTGTCGGTTTCAATCCGCACCCCCGTAAATGGCGGGTGAAATCCGGCGCAACGGTATCACAATTTGCGCGAATTGCAGAAAATATCCAGCGATAATTCCCTAAATTCGGCGATTTTCAGACCCCGCACTGACCGCCGGCGCGCCAGCGCGGATCTCCCCATTCTAGCCGTTGACCGGCCTCATGCCATAACCATCCCACCATTGACGTGCAGAGTGGCGCCAGTGATATAAGCGGCGTCCGCCGAGGCGAGGAAAGCGACGGCATACGCGACATCCACCGGCTGACCCGGCCGTTGTAATGGAATCGATTCGATCAGCATCTGACGCTGAGTCTCCGGCAATGACCGAGTCATGTCGGTTTCAATCAATCCCGGCGCAATCGCGTTGACCGTAATGTTGCGTGAACCCACTTCCCGCGCCAGCGACTTGGTAAACCCGATGATGCCAGCCTTGGCGGCGGCGTAATTGGCCTGGCCGGCGCTGCCGGTGACGCCCACCACCGACGTGATATTGATAATGCGCCCACGCTGCGCTTTCATCATGCCGCGCAACACTGCTTTGCTCAGTCGATAAACCGAACTCAGGTTGGTATCGAGGATAGATGCCCATTCCTCTTCTTTCATCCGCAACAGCAGGTTATCGCGAGCAGCACCGGCATTATTGACCAGAATGCTCGGTGCGCTAAATTCCTGGGTCACTGTCTTAACCGTCGCTTCTACTGACACCGGGTCGGTCACGTCCAAGCGCAACCCGCGCCCTTTAATGCCTTGCGTTTGCAAATCCTGCGTGATGGCTTCAGCTCCGTTCTCGGTGGTTGCCGTGCCAATCACTGTAGCGCCACGCCGGCCCAGTTCGCGGGCAATCGCTTGACCGATACCCCGACTGGCTCCGGTGACCAAAGCGGTTTCGCCGTCCAACGTTGCCATTATATCTTCCTCTATCTCAATACTTCATCAGCACCGCGCCCCAAGTGAACCCGCCGCCGAAGCCTTCCAGTAGCAGTGTTTGGCCTCGTTGAATACGGCCATCACGCACTGCCACATCCAGCGCCAGCGGCACCGAAGCCGCTGAGGTGTTGCCATGCGTCCGCACACAGTCCACCATCCGTTCTTCTGGCAGCCCCAGACGCTTAGCGGTCGCGGTCAGAATCCGGCGGTTGGCTTGATGCGGAATCAGCCAGTCCACATCGGCGACCGTCATTTGGTTGGCGGCCAGAATCTGTTCAGCCATATCCTTGAGCGTCGTCACCGCCACCTTGAACACTTCACTGCCGCGCATTTCCACGAAGGCCGCGTTCTGGCGGGTCTGCTCATAGCCACTGGATACACCGGCAGGCACCCAAAGCAATTCCTTATAGCGACCGTCTGCGCCCAACCGGCTGTCGATGATGCCCGGTTCGTCCGCCGCTTCCAGCACCACCGCGCCGGCGCCGTCGCCGAACAGGATGCAGGTACCGCGATCTTCCCAGTTGATAATGCGGGTAAACGTGTCCGCTCCGACCACCAGCGCCCGCTGCGCCGCCCCAGTGCGAATGAAACGGTCAGCGATGTCCATAGCGTAGACAAAGCCGGTACAGACCGCTTGCACATCGAAGGCAGGACCGCCGTGACAACCCAGACGATGTTGCAACTGAGTTGCGACGCTGGGAAAAACATGATCCGGCGTAGTGGTGCCCAAGACGATTAAATCGATAGCGCCCGGCTCCAGCCCCGCCGACTCCAGCGCTCGGCGGGACGCTTGTTCGGCCAGATCGCAGGTCGTCTCATCGGGTGCGGCAATATGGCGCTCTTCGACTCCAGTACGCTCTACAATCCATTCTGCCGTAGTGTCGATGAGTTGTTCGAGATCGGCGTTTGTGAGCACTTTTTCCGGCAGGTAGCCGCCGGTTCCAACGATTCTGGCGTAGTTCAAAGCGCTTGCCTCGCGGCGTGAAGGGCGGACAGATGAGTATCGATGCGCTGCGGAACCGCCTGTTCGACTTCCAGCATGGCCACCCGGATGGCGTTAGCGAACGCCAGTGCATCCGCGCCGCCATGGCTTTTGATCACGATGCCCGGCAGGCCCAATAAACTGGCGCCGTTGTAGTGACGGGGATCGATTCTGCGCCTGAAGGCGCGCAACACCGGTAAAGCGACCAGGCCGGCCAGTCGGGTCAGCAGGTTGCGCTTAAATTCCTGGGTTATATAGTGACGGATCAACTTGGCGACACCTTCGCTGCTCTTGAGAGCGACGTTGCCGACGAAGCCATCGCAAACCACGACATCCACGTCATCCAAGTAAATACCGTCCCCTTCGACGAAGCCAATGTAATTAAGATCGCTGACCGCCAATAGACGGGCAGCCTCCTTGACCTGCTCATTGCCCTTGATCGCTTCCTCGCCGATATTCAGCAGGCCGACGCGAGGCTGCGCAATCCCGTTCACCTCCGCCAGCACCGAACCCATGACCGCGAACTGTAAAAGGTGCTCGGCCTTACTGTCCACATTGGCGCCCAAATCCAGCACCCGGACATGTCCACGCACGGTCGGCATCGTGGTGCAAATCGCGGGACGATCAATGCCTGGCAGGGTTTTCAGGACAAAGCGGGCCGTTGCCATCAAGGCGCCAGTGTTTCCGGCGCTGACGCAAGCGTCGGCATCACCCTGTTTGACCAGATTGATCGCCACCCGCATCGAGGAGTCTTTCTTGGCCCGCAGGGCTTGGGCGGGCGATTCGTCCATGCTCACCAACTGTGAAGCATGGCGGATGTCGATGTACGGATGGCCCGTGGCCTTGAGCCGGGCTAACCCTGCTAACAGCACGTTCTCCTGACCCACCAGAATCAACCGTAGCGCATCACCTGACGCCTTTAGCACCCGCAGGGCAGCCGGTACGATCGCATCGGGACCGATATCGCCGCCCATGCCATCGAGGGCGATGGTCAACGGTCTATTCACGCGGGAACCGGAAGTATGGGACAGCGGAGTGGGGTGGGGTGCAAGGGAACAAGGCGCGGGACCGTTATTCTTCGTTTTCCGCAACGGCCGGCGTGTTGATCACCTTGCGGCCACGATAAAAGCCATTCGGGGTCACATGATGACGGCGATGCAATTCACCGGAGGTCCGGTCAATCGATAGCGTGGGTCCAGTCAGGGCGTCGTGGGAACGGCGCATACCCCGCGTGGAGGGACTTCTACGGCTTTTTTGTACAGCCATGACTCAATGACTCCTTTGGGAATCCTGTAACAGAGACGCCAGCGCAGCGAAGGTCTGGCGAGATTCCGGCGCTGGTTCACCGGACCGGGCCTCGTCATGAGCCGCACATTCCCGCACATCGTCATGACGGGGAATCTGCGGAAGGGCCAGTAATAATTCATCTTCAACCAGATCAGTGACGGCGATGCTGCCGCCTTCGGCAAGCAGCAAGGGTTCGTACTCATCTGGCAATCGGTCGATTTCCGCCTCATCACGCGCCAGCCCCAGACTGACCGTGACTTCCAGCGGCCACCGCAGCAGGCCCAGGCAGCGCTGGCAAATCAACTCCACTTCTGTGTGCAAGACACCCTTAATAAACCGGACGCCTTGTGCATCAATCCCGGTGGTTAGCGCTATAGCGACTTGGCCCTCAGAACGATTGAGCGTAGCAACCAGTCGTGGCAACGCCGCCAACGCCAGCGTCCCGTTCAGACTGCCGTTTTCAGCGGCTATCTGCCAAAGTTTGAGTTTTTCGGGAAGCGGTAGGGTCTGCATAAGGCGCGGAATCATATCGGTAAGCCGGAATTCTGTCAAAATAAACCCTCATTCCGCACAATGACGGTCCTTAACTTATCCATTCATCGAGTGGTTCCCATGGTTGAAACCCTGTCCAATAGCCGCCGTCTGATTCTGGCGTCCACCTCGCCGTTTCGCCGCGAATTGCTAATGCGGCTCAGGCTACCGTTCACTGTCCAGGCTCCCGAGGTCGATGAAACCCGCTGGTCGGGTGAGGAAGCTCCGGCGTTGACAGCGCGATTAGCGGAATGGAAAGCTCGCGCCGTCGCCCAGTCTACTCCAGCGGCGTTGATCATTGGTTCGGATCAGGCTGCGGTACTGGACGGTGACGTCATCGGCAAGCCTGGTGATCATTCACGAGCGGTCGCGCAGTTGCAACGGGCATCCGGGCGCACCGTCTTTTTTTATACAGGACTGTGCCTGCTAGATAGCGTCAGTAGTCAATGTCAGGTCGCTGTAGAAGAGTTCCGGGTCGTCTTTCGTCCTCTGACTGCGACGATGATTGAAACCTATCTACAACGGGAGCAGCCTTATCAATGTGCGGGCAGCTTCAAGTCTGAGGGGCTGGGCATTGCGCTGTTTGAGCGATTGGAGGGAGAAGATCCCACCAGCCTGATCGGCCTGCCGTTGATCCGATTGACCCGGATGCTGGAAGCGGCAGGAGTAGCTGTTTTGTAAAATTTTATTTATTCATAGGGTTAACCCATAAGCTTGGCCGGCAAGCACGGCTGAATTCTAATCTTGAGCGCCCTGCAAAAAAGGTTCGAACCATCGGGTAAAATAGATCGGTGGTTAATAGCGTGCGGCTTCTCCGTGCAAGCCGTGCGGCTACAGTCTCTGTCAAAATTGCCACGACCCTGTTAGTAATCCGTTTGAAAAATGAGGATCGCAGTATGAACTATGAAAATATCCGGGTCGAAACCCGTGGCGCCGTAGCTTTGGTAACGCTGAACCGGCCCAAAGCATTCAACGCCCTGTCCAATGACTTGATGGATGAGCTGACCCAAGCGCTGGACGCTATTGAGGCTGACGAAGCGATTCGCGCTATCGTCCTGACTGGCGGTGAAAAAGTATTTGCCGCCGGCGCTGACATCAAAGGCATGAAAGATTATTCTTACATGGATGCCTACAAGGGCAACTTTATTACCCGCAATTGGGAACGGGTCAGCCGTTGCCGTAAACCGGTAATCGCAGCGGTGGCTGGTTATGCGCTGGGTGGAGGCTGCGAACTGGCGATGATGTGCGATTTTATTCTGGCCGCCGATACCGCCAAGTTTGGCCAACCAGAAATCAAACTGGGTATTTTACCCGGGGCCGGCGGCACCCAACGCCTGACTCGGCTGGTAGGTAAGTCCAAAGCGATGGATCTGTGCCTGACTGGACGTATGATGGATGCAGTGGAAGCCGAACGGGCTGGGCTGGTCAGCCGGATCGTTCCGGTGGCCGAGTTAATCGAGGAGGCGATCAAGACTGCTGAAACCATCGCTGGCTATTCACTGCCCGCAGTGATGATGACCAAGGAATGCATCAACCGCTCTTACGAAACGAGCCTGGCTGAGGGGTTGCTGTTTGAGCGGCGTACTTTCCATGCGGTGTTCGCTACTGAGGATCAGAAGGAAGGGATGGACGCCTTTGCTGGCAAGCGAGACACCACATTCAAGCATCGTTGAAATGCGAAACTCAGTAGGGGAGAGTGGCGTGATCGTGGCGGATTACCCGAACCACCCAGAATTTCACTATAATGTGTGAGATTATTCGCCGCCGGCGCGTCGCCAATGCCGGAAAACCCTGTTGTCAACTAATAACGCTATAAGGAACACACGATGGAAATCAAGAAAGTCGGTGTCATGGGCTGTGGAGCAATGGGACTGGGCGTCGCGCAGGTCTGTGCGCAGGCAGGCATCCCGACGGTTGCGGTCAAGGCGACGCCGGGTTCGACCGACAAAATTCGCGCTGGTCTTGATAAGTCGCTCGGCAAAATGGTTGAGCGCGGCAAGATGACGGCTGAGAAAAAGGATGCGACGCTCGGCCTGCTGCATTTTACGACCAGCGAAGCCGAAGTGGCCGACTGCGATCTGATCGTCGAATCAATCATTGAGGATCTGGATACCAAGAATGCATTGTTCCGGCGGTTGGAAGGCATCGTATCGCCACAGGCGCTGCTGACCACCAATACTTCCACGCTGTCGGTGACCGCGATGATGGCGGTTTGCAAACACCGCGAACGGGTGGCCGGTCTACATTTCTTCAACCCGGCGCCAGTGATGAAGCTAGTGGAAATCATCCACGCCTTCGAAACTTCGGATGACACGATTGATACTTTGGATGCGTTCTGCAAGAAGCTGGGCAAGGACCCGGTAATCGTTCAGGACACCACGGGTTTTATCGTTAACCGGTTGCTGACGCCCTACATGCTGAGCGCCATCCGTCTGTTGGAGATGGGAACAGGCAACATTGCCGATATCGATCACGCCATGAAATCGGGCGCTGGACACCCCATGGGACCGTTTGAATTGGCGGACTACATCGGGTTGGATGTGGTGGAAGCGATGACGATGAACATCTATCAGGACATGCACCAGCCGCATGTGTCGCCGCCGCACACCCTGACTCGCCTGGTGCAACTGGGCTATCTGGGCCGCAAGACGGGCAAGGGTTTTTACGACTATTCGGTCAAGCCGCCCATCGCCAATCCGCAACTGCGGCATCCGGTCGCCTGATCATTCACCCCCTCTCCATTGTGGAGAGGGAGCTGGCAGAGGGCGCTTTTTACATCGGTCAGTACCGCGCCCTGTGTTCCAATCGCTTTCCCATAGCCTCAAAAAAGCACGGTCAATCAGACCCGTTGCGACCCAGCTTTCCCGTCTCTCGGCATCACCCACGAATATTGGATAATAGCGAAGTCCTGGGTTCCAGGCGGGATACTGGGGATCTCAAACATCACGGCTGATCGCAAAGGGTGAGAATGCCTGGCATACCGGCATGACTTCGACGCTGTTGATATTGACATGCGCTGGACGGGTGGCCGTCCAGTAAACTACATCGGCGATATCTTCCGGTTGCAGCGGTTGGGCGCCTGCGTAAATTCGGGCTGCCTGGCGAGGGTCCCCTTTGAATCGCACCAGTGAAAACTCAGTTTCCGCCATCCCCGGTTCAATATTAGTGACTCGCACCTGGGTGCCCAACAGGTCAGAACGCAGGTTACGGGAGAACTGTTTGACGAACGCTTTGGTTGCACCGTAGACGTTACCGCCCGGATAAGGGTAGGTGCCGGCCACTGAGCCAATATTGACAATATGGCCACGATTGCGCTCGACCATGCCCGGCAAAATGGCCCGGGTGCAGTACAGCAAGCCTTTGATATTGGTGTCCACCATATCGTGCCAATTTTGCATATTGCAGCACTGGGCAGGTTCCAGACCCAACGCCAGCCCTGCGTTATTGACCAGCACATCGACCGCAGCAAATTCAGCCGGTAACGCAGCGATAGCGGTGTTGACCGCTGTTTCGTCTCGGACATCGAGAGGAAAAATATGAACCGGCGTGGTCGCCGCCAGTTCGGCGCGCAATTCGTCCAAACGTTCCTGGCGCCGACCACAGAGGATGAGGCGCCAACCTTCAGCAGCGAAACGGCGGGCGCTGGCTGCGCCAAAGCCAGAAGTGGCGCCGGTGATCAAAGCGATTTGAGACATCGCAAGACTCCTGCTAAAAATACAACCACAAAATCATTCCCAGCGATACGCAGCCCACCACTGCGTTCAACGGCAATCCCACGCGCAAATAGTCACTGAATCGATAACCGCCTGGGCCATACACCATCAGGTTGGTCTGGTAGCCGATAGGGGTTGAGAATTCTGCTGAGGCGGCCATCATGATCGCCACCGCGAATGGCACGATGCTAGTCTCCAAACTCGCCGTAGCCGCCTGAGCAATAGGAAACATGAGCAATGCCGCCGCATTGTTATTAATTACAGCCGTAAACATCACCGTCGCCAGATAGACCATGACCAGATTCAACACTGGCGAATCTCCCGCTAGATCGACCATTGCCATAGCAATATTCAACGCCAGTTCGGTGCTTTGCAACGCCCCGCCGATGCCAAACGCCGCCGCAATCACCAGCAACACTGACCAGTCGATGCTCTGGCGCAGGCCAGCGATGCTGACGCAACGGGTCAGCGCCATCAATCCGGCTGCGGCCAGCGCTGCTTCGAACATGCTTAGTGCGCCAGCGCCTGCCAGCACCACCATCGTCGCTAGAATACCCAACGCCAACAGTGCCCGCTCATGACGGAGCGGCGTTGAATCCGGCACGGCGCTGACCAGAAAGAAATCCTGATTATTACGATTGCCTTCCAGAAAACCGATGCCTGCCTCGACCAAGAGAATATCGCCGGGCCGCAGCACAATATCGCCAACTTTACCGCGCAATCGTGTGCCGTTGCGCGCTACAGCAATCACCACCGCCTTATAGCGATTGCGAAACCGTCCGTCGCGGATATTGCGCCCGACCAGCGGACAGGTGTTCGACACCACCGCCTCGACCAACAGCCGGTCACTGCGTCGCTCCGCCAGTTTGAACACCTGATTCGGCGCTGGCGTCAAACCCCGGATGCGCTGCAAGTCTACGACAGAGTCCACCACGCCGACGAAGACCAGTCGATCGCCACCCTGCAACGTTTCACGGGGCGAGACGGCGGGCATGACCGCCCCATCACGGTCGATTTCCATCAGATAGCAACCTGATAAATGGCGCAGGCCAGCGGCCTCAATCGTTTTGCCAGCCAATGGTCCGTCTGGGTCAACCAGCATTTCCAGAGTATAACGACGAGGATCATCGCTGGGGGACACGGCAGGCTGCCGATCCGGTAGTAGCCAGCGGCTCGTCAGAATGATGAACGCCACTCCGGCGATGGCGACGGGCACGCCAATGGGCGTAATATCGAACATCCCGAGGGTGACGCCAGCGCGGTCGATCAGCAAGCCATTGACCACCAGATTGGTGCTGGTGCCGATCAGCGTGCAAGTGCCGCCCAAGATCGCCGCATAACTCAATGGCAACATCAGCTTGGAAACTGGCAACTGGTATTTACGCGCCCATTCGCTCACCGCTGGAATCAGCATCGCCACTACCGGGGTGTTGTTCAGAAAAGCGCTCAGCACGGTCACGGGCAGCATCAGCCGTCGCTGCGCCTGGGTCAGCGACTTGGGCGGCCCCAGCACCCGCCGCACCAGCCACTGCACCCCACCGGTCTCGCGCAGTCCTGCGACTACGATATACAACGCACCAACGGTGATTACCCCCTGATTAGCCAGGCCCAGAAAGGCGTGGGACGCCGGTACAATGCCCACCAGCACCAACAGCGCCAGCACACCCAGCAGAACCATGTCCGGCGCGGCGCGGGTCATGGCCAGCACCCCCATCATTGCTGCCACCAGGCCGCCGGTAACCCATGCCTCCCATCCCATAACAGTCGTCGTCCCGCCGCTCAGGCGCCGCGCAGAATGCGCCGCTCGCGCAGATAACCCAGCAGCCGCTCCAGGCAGATGTCGACCGAATCCCGCTCAGTGTCGAGCACGAGCTCTGGGCGCTCAGGCGCTTCGTAGGGCGAATCAATACCGGTGAAATCGCGGATGACCCCCGCTCGGGCCTTGGCGTACAGACCCTTGGGGTCACGTTGCTCACAGGCTTCCAGCGAAGCCTGGACATGCACTTCAACGAATTCCCCTTCTGTCACCAGCGCTCGCACCAGCGCCCGGTCAGCGCGAAAAGGCGAGATGAAGGCGGTGATGACAATCAGCCCGGCGTCGGCGAACAGCGCCGCCACTTCGCCAATCCGGCGAATGTTCTCGATGCGGTCATCCTTGGAAAAGCCCAGATCGCGGTTCAAGCCATGCCGAACGTTATCACCATCCAGTAGATAGCTATGATAGCCGCGTTGCAACAATCGTTGTTCCAGGTTATTGGCCAACGTCGATTTACCGGAACCCGACAATCCGGTCAGCCAGATCACACACGGTCGTTGCGCCTTCTGGTTAGCCCGTTGCGCCTTAGTGACCCGGTGCTCGTACCAGACCACGTTACGCGACTTGTCGACGACGGGCCGAATGACCGGGCGGACAATCATCCCTGCTCCGACCGTGGCGTTATTCACCCGATCGATAACGATGAAGCCGCCGGTGCTGGGAATTTCCTCGTAGGCGTCGAACGGCGCGGGCTGGTTCAGACTAAAACGACAATAGCCAATCTCATTCAGGCCTAGTTCTTCAGCTCGCTGGTGCTCCAATGTATTGACATCGATTCGGTGATGCAGGGTTTCCGGGATAGCGGGCAACAAACAGGCGCCGAGCTTTAGATCATACTGCCGACCCGGCAACAACGGCGCATCCGCCATCCACACCACACGCGCATCGAAAGTCTCGGCTACGGGCGGCAAGCGATCGGGATGAACCAGCAGATCACCGCGACTGATATCGATCTCATCGCTCAGCGTCAAGGTGACCGCCTGACCGGCGAACGCCTCTGGTAAATTCCCCTCGGCGGTCACAATGGCGGACACGCGTGACCGTCGCCCTGAAGGCAGCGCCACCACTTCATCACCGGGGCGAACCGCGCCAGCGGCGACCGTACCGCAGAAGCCGCGAAAATCGAGATGGGGACGGTTGACATATTGCACGGGAAAACGGAAATCGCGGGGGTTGAGGTCAACAGCAATTTTCACCGTTTCCAGCAATTCCAGCAGGGTCGGCCCGTTGTACCAGGGCATGGCGGCGGAAGATTGCACGATGTTATCGCCGCGCAGCGCCGACACCGGCACACAGCGCACATCCCGTACCCCCAGTTTGTCGATAAAATCCCGATACTCTTCACTGATGCGGTTGAACACTGACTGATCAAAGCCGACCAGATCCATCTTGTTCACCGCCAACAACAGGTGGCGGATACCAAGCAAGGAGACGATAAAGCTGTGACGACGGGTCTGAATCTGCACACCTTTGCGGGCGTCCACCAGCAATATCGCCAACTGCGCGGTCGAGGCCCCCGTCGCCATATTGCGGGTATACTGCTCATGACCGGGGGTGTCTGCGATAATGAATTTGCGTTTCTCCGTGGAAAAATAGCGGTAGGCGACATCAATAGTAATGCCTTGCTCCCGCTCGGCCTGCAAGCCATCCACCAGCAATGCTAGATCCAGTTCTTCGCCAGTGGTGCCGTATTTCGTGGTATCACGGCGCACCGCAGCGAGTTGGTCTTCATAGATCAACTGCGTATCGTAAAGCAGGCGGCCAATCAGGGTGCTCTTGCCGTCATCGACACTGCCGCAGGTAATAAAGCGCAGCAAATCCTTGCGCTCGTGCGTTTCCAGATAGGCTTGGATATCAGATTCAATCAAGGGAGAAGCGTGGGACATGTCAAAAATACCCCTGGCGTTTTTTCTCTTCCATCGACCCGACGGCATCGTGATCAATCAGCCGCCCCTGGCGTTCGGAGTGACGGGTCAGCAGCATTTCCTGAATGATCTCCGGCAGGGTGGTCGCGTGAGAGCGGATGGCGCCCGTCAGCGGGTAGCAACCGAGGGTGCGGAATCGGACCCATTCCATTTTTGGCGTTTCGCCTGGTTCCAGCGGCATCCGATCATCGTCTACCATGATCAGGGTTCCATCGCGTTCCACCACCGGACGTTCGGCCGCCAGGTACAGCGGGACAATCGGGATATTTTCCAAGTGAATGTATTGCCAGATGTCCAGCTCTGTCCAGTTGGAGAGCGGGAACACCCGGATGCTTTCGCCCTTGCGCACCCGACCGTTGTACAGATTCCACAGTTCGGGACGCTGATTCTTCGGGTCCCATCGGTGGTTGCGGTCGCGGAACGAGTAGACCCGTTCCTTGGCCCGCGAGCGTTCCTCGTCACGGCGGGCGCCACCGAAGGCCGCATCAAAACCATAATGATCCAGCGCCTGCTTAAGCGACTGGGTTTTCATGATATCGGTATGCGCCTGGGAACCGTGAGTAAAGGGGTTAACACCCTGGCGCACCCCTTCCTCATTAATTTGAACCAGCAGTTCCAATCCTAACCGCTGCGCCAGTTCATCCCGGAAGCGGATCATTTCCCGGAACTTCCAGGTCGTGTCGACGTGTAGCAGCGGAAAGGGTGGCTTGCCGGGATAGAATGCTTTTAACGCCAGATGCAGCATCACCGAGGAATCCTTACCGATGGAGTACAGCATCACCGGCTTTTCAAATTCAGCGGCCACCTCGCGGATGATATGGATACTCTCAGCCTCAAGCTGTTTGAGATGGGTCAGTTTATGCGGGTCCATAGGGTCTAACGGCTGGATGCGGAAACATGACCGCCCCGCTTGTCGTTTTACAGTCGCGACCGGCAGGGCGAATGGGAGGGCGATTGTCAGGGGTCTGACTTGCCAAGGTCAAGAGATACCTTAGCTCAGTTTATTTTGAAGGGCATATCAGGGCTCAGACGCCAGGCTCCAACGATCAAAGTTGCTGATCTGGGACGGCGCACCCAGGGCGGGAAACCTTAACTCTTCCGGCAAGCGCACGTCCATGGCGATGGGCAAATGATCTGAGTACACCTGATCCAGGACTTCAACCCGTTCAACGGTAATCGAAGGCGAAACCAGAATATGATCCAGTTGCCGGTCTGGCCGCCAACTGGGAAAGGTCAGCAGTCCTGGTTCGGGCTCACACAAGCGGGCGTTCTCCAACAGCACCGTCATTTCCGGGCTGTCCGATGGGCAATTGAGATCGCCCATCAGGATGACGTGGCGACAATCGCGTATCAGTTCCGCTAGGAATTCAATCTGTCGCAGCCGGCCCCGCCGGCCCAAAGACATGTGTAAAATCAGCACATGCAAGGCGCCGCTTTCACTGCCGAAGCGGACTTCTAACACGCCCCGCCCCGGAATCAGTCCGGGTAACTTGTGTTCAGTAATCCCGTTCGGTCGAATGCGACTGAGCAACGCATTGCCATGCTGGGAGATCATACCGATCTTGCGGTTGGACTGATCGAAAACATGTTCAAAACCGGCCTGGGCAGCCAAGTACTTTACTTGGTTGACAAAGCCGCTGCGCAGACTGCCGGCATCCACTTCCTGCAAACCGACCAGATCGTAGTCGACCAGAATCTGGGCGATGCCATCGAGATTCACCATCCGCGACGGCACCGGCACCAGATGCTTCCAACTGCGTGTGAGGTATTGGGAGTAGTTGCGGGTGCTCAAGCCGCTCTGGATGTTATAGCTGAGCAACCGCAACCGTTGCGGCTCAACGTCATCATCGGCCATGCCAGCTCTCTATGTTCAGCCTTGCGGGCTGATTTCTCTGGCGATCAGGAAATCGACGACCTCGAACATGCGCGGCGAGCGTATATCGTATTTGCCGTTGACGATCACTGCGGGCACGCCTTTCAACCCATAACGTTGCGCCAACTGATTGCCACGCCGCAACTGCGTCTCGGTTTGAAACGATTTGTAGGCTTTGCGGAAGGCTTCTTGATCCACACCGTGCTCAGCGAAGAATGTGGCCAGTTCATCCTCGGTACTCAGCTTGCGCCGTTTGTGAAAGGCGTCGAACAGCGCTGGATGGAGCTTATCCAACACGCCTAATGCTTCGGCAGCGTAATAAGCACGGGCGCCGGGTTCCCAGGTGGCCCCGAACGCCACCGGAACCCGCATGAACACCACATTCTCCGGTTTGCGTTTCAGCCATTCTTCGGCCACCGGCTCCAGATCGTAGCAGTGTGGGCATCCATACCAGAACATTTCAACCACCTCGACCTTGCCAGGCGTTGCGGGTGGAACAGGGGTTGACACGCGCACATAGTCCTTGCCTTCCTGGAACAGTGGCGGGTCAGCGGCGTGAATCGCCATTGGCAATACGCAAGCCAGCAGAATCAGTAACAGATAACGGATCGGGTTCGGCATTGGGCGAACTCCATGGACGTCAGTGAGAGGATGAGGGAGGCGGCGCCTACAGAGAACCGTAGGAATGCAAGCCAGACAGAAACATATTAACGCCGAGAAACGCAAATAGCGTCACAAACAAGCCGATGATTGCCCACCAGGCCATCGGTGCGCCACGCCAGCCTTTAGTCATCCGCAAGTGCAGCCAAGCAGCGTAATTTAACCAGACAATCAACGCCCAGGTTTCCTTAGGGTCCCAGGACCAGTATCCTCCCCAAGCCTCGGCGGCCCACAACGCGCCAAGAATAGTGGCGAGGGTAAAGGCAGCAAAACCTAGAGCGATGGCCTTGTACATCACATCGTCCAGTAAATCCAGCGGCGGCAGCGCCTGCGTCCACCGGCTGTCTGGATGGCGCTTCTCTGCTCCAAGCCGCAGCAGATAGGCAACGGCCAGCATCGCCGCCAGGGCGAAAGCGCCATAGCCGACGAAATTAGCTGGAACGTGAATTTTCATCCAATAGCTTTGCAGCGCTGGAATCAGCGGCTGAATGTGATGCGCCTCACGGTCAAAGGTGTACCACAGCAGAAAACCCACGGCTCCGCTGATGATCAGCAGGGCAAAGCCGCCCATGGACCGGGTGCGGTGACGGTGCTCGTAAAACAGATACAATAACGCGGTAATTAGCGCGAACAGGATGAAGACTTCATAGAGATTGCTGACAGGAATATGGCCGATGTCCGCGCCCAGCAGATAGGATTCGCGCCAGCGCACCAGCAACCCCGTCGCCCCCATGACCGTCGCGCACCAAGTCAAAGCCGCAGCGGTCTTGCCCACGAACTCGGAGCGGGCAAACATCGCGGTGAAATAGGTGGGGGTCGCCAGCACGTAAAGGACACTCATCCACATGAACGCGGCCTGGCTTTCCAGGAAATATTTGAGCCAGAAATTGCTCTTGCGCAACTCGTAGTCCACGCCGTAACGCCACAGCGCCAGCACGGTGAGAACAGTCACCGCCAGAGTAAACGCCCGCACTGGCTTCCAGTATTGCCCCCAGGCGATCAGCGCCAGGGTGCTACCCGCCTGGATAGCGACCTCATAACCGTCCATGTAGGATCGATACAGCCACCAGACATAAAACGAACCCGCTATGACCAACAGCGCCCACAATCCATCCCAGGCATTCAACCGCTGACCCAGCGAGGGCTGCGCCCACGATCCCAACATCGCTTCGCGTGTTGCCGACATGACTGACAGGTCTCCCGGTTCGCTGACCATTGACTATTAATGAACACTCATTTGCTGTTCCAGCGCCGCCGCCAGATCAGCAAACTCAACAGCAAATTCCGCCTGGCGACGATTCACCATACCTGCTAACGCTAACTGAGTTGCGCCTTCCTCGTTCGCCAGCCAAATCCACAGTCGACGGTAAGAAGTATAAAACATGACAAAGACGCCGATGGTCAGCAAGGCGAATCCGCTATAGACCACGACCGCGCCACTGCTGCGGGTAATCTGTAAACCAGAGGCTTCCACCTGCTGAAAATTGGTCAATTGCAGATAAAATGGCGATCCATAATTCGCCAACGCCGCCAACGCCGACACTGCATCGTTAAAAAATGCTTCTTCCCGTTCATCAATTCCTTGTTCGACGGCCATGCCCTCCTCACGCAGCACTTCCACGAAGACCTCAGCCAAAGTATCGCGCACGATATTGAGGTACAACGTCGTTGCTTCCTGCAACCGGTCAGCAGGCACCACAGTTTTCGCCCGTTCAGCGACCGCGTTGAAACCGCCCTGCGTCACCAACTCGATGAGACTCAGTCGCACTCGGTTGAAATCGCGCTGGAATTCCGCAGTTTCGCCAAGAGTAGCCGACCGTTCGAACCAGCCGCGTAGCCAGTCTCTGTCTCGCAATCGGGCGTTGAAGCGTAGAAACCGTTCAGGACTGCTCTTGGCGTCCGCCGGGATGTGCAGATAAGCCAACGGATCGCCGGGCCGGGCGCGCATTCCACTGACGTAGAACCAACGGCCCTCCATCTGGACTGGAGCCATATAATTAAAATATTCCCGTGCTTCACCGGTCGCATCACGCAGTTTGAACCCAAAACTCGGCCCGAAATTGCGAAATTGACGGGCGCCAGGTTGCGCATCCGGTTCCGGCAATAAGTTAAATAGTCGAAAATCGTCCAGTTCTAGCGTCAACGCCTCGCCAGAGCCGCCAACCTTCAATGTACCACTCACCTCGCCCCGCGCCGCCACCGGTTCCGGGCGTGATGCGGCCAGCGGCCAGGCTTGCATCTCCAGTTTGGAACCGCCATCGCCGAAGTCGGATTGATAGATGGCGTAGCCGCGATAAACCAGCGGATGATTGACACGAATGGTTGCCTCCAGTGGCTGGTCGCCCAGATGCTCCTGATCGTGAATCCGCACCTGGCTGACAAAGGACTTGGGCTGGCCGGTGTCGTAATAAGCGACCTGGAACTCCTTGAGTTCAATCGCGAATGGCAATTCCTGCAACACGAAGCCATCGCGCACCCGCAGGAAGACAAAATTGGCGGCGGAGCCCTCGGGCAGCATGACATTGCCGCGAAAAGCCGGAATAGCGCTGGGCGTCAGCCGACTTTCCGGAGGAATGTCGCGGGCGGCCAGATCGCGGGTTTCAATCCGCAACTCTCCACGCCATTCCTTCAATTTCAGCCACAGATTGCCGTCCAGTAACCCACCGACTCCGATCACTACGATGGCGGCATGAGTCAATAAATAACCTAGACGATTGAATCGCCCCTTGACCGCCGCTATAACCCGATGATCACCGTGATCCGCGACCCGCCAACGATAGCCGCGCGTCTGGAGCACATGGCGGATTGCCGGTAATGCTGTATCGGGCTGCTGATTTGGCCACCGCCACTCGGCCCGCTGATGGATGCCTCGCAGCGAATCGAGACGAACCCGGGTGCGGAATCGGGTCATCTCCCGCCATAAAATCGGCGTTTGCCGATAGATACACACGCTGGTGGACAAAACCAGGAAAGCGAGGATACCGATAAACCAGCCGGTCCCGTAGACATCGTACAAGCCCAGTTGACGGAAGAGATCGAACCAGAACGGTCCGAACTTGATAATGTAGTCCGGATAAGGCTGATTCTGCTGGAGAACCGTACCGATCACCGACGCCACCGCCAAAACCACTAGGAGGGTAATCGCGAGGTTCATGGAGCTGAGGAATTCCAACAACACCCATCCCAGGGTGCGTCGATGAGCAGGCTGACGAGCGACGGTATCGTTCACGAAGGGAGTCGTTTTGGAATGAATGCGAAAGGTTTGATTATGACCCAACCGACTGATCATCGTTCCCGCATTGGGGCTGGAACGAGCAACGAAACAGGCTGTAAATGCCTTCCACAAAAAAGGGCGGCTCAACGGCCGCCCCAGGTTTAAGCCAAGGTGATCTGGCCCGGTTCAACCGGGTCCTGTTGATTATTGTAGACCCTGGATGTAAGACGAGACGGCCTTCACTTCCTGGTCGGTCATCTTGGCGGCGATCTGACGCATCATCTGACCGGCGTCATTGGCGCGTTCCATGGCGCGAAAGGCCTTGAGCTGGAGTTCGACGTAATCGGCATGCTGACCGGCCAGCGCCGGGAACTTGGCCGCCGGGTTGCCCGCGCCGGTCGCGCCATGGCACGCCATGCAAGCCGATACGCCACTGTTCAGATTGCCGCCACGGAAGACGGCTTCACCGGCCGGCGCCAAGGCTGGATCAGCCGCGCTGCGAGCGATCTGCTGTGAGGCGTAGAACGCCGCCAGATCTTCCATATCTTGCGGGCTGAGCGGCGCCACCATACCCAACATGATGGCGTTGACGCGAGCGCCACTCTTGAACTCCATCAACTGCTTGGTCAGATAATCGGCGCTTTGCCCCGCCAGTTTGGGATATTGCGGATTGGCGCTATTGCCGTCGGGATTGTGGCAAGCCGTGCAGGTCGCGGACTTGGCTTTGCCGGCGGCGGCGTCGCCAGCGGCCCATGCAGCGGTCGCGGAACCAAGCAATGCACACGTCGCGGCGATCACAACGAGTTTTTTCATTTTTGGAAAGCTCCTGTACGATGACGATATTCGACTCAGGCGACCTGCCGCCGACGCAGAAAAGAATAGCGTGGACCAGTGCAAGTCTCGCTTGGTTGAGGCGGAATCCATAGCTGCTTGACTTCGATCCGCTCCGTGCAAACGGCGCTTTTATATACCAGTTTTGGCTTTTAAGTTCAATGAAAAACCCTGAAATATCTGTTCCCTTTTCCTCAGCGGCCCCAGCGATCCATCGCTATCGGGCGGTTCAATTTTTCAATAGCGTCAATGCTTTTGAGCAATTACCGCCTGATATTAGTCAGGAAGTGGCTTTCGCTGGACGTTCCAACGCGGGCAAATCCAGCGCTCTTAACCTCCTAACCGGCCAGCGCCAGCTCGCCCGCGTCAGCAAGACGCCAGGCCGCACCCAGATGATTAACTTTTTCCAAGTGGCGGCGGAACGCTATCTGGTGGATTTACCCGGCTACGGCTACGCTCAGGTGCCGGAGGCGATCCGCCGCCACTGGAGGGCGTTGCTGGAGCGTTATCTACGCGAGCGGATCGCTCTGCGCGGTTTGTTGCTGATGATGGATATCCGCCATCCACTGACTGAGCTGGATCAGCGGATGCTGGACTGTTGCGCCGCACGGGTTTTGCCTGTGCATATCCTGCTGACCAAAGCCGATAAACTCAGTCGGGGCGCAGCGAAGACAGTGCTGCAACAGGTGCAAAAAACGCTGCAAAATAAGTATCCGCCAGCTACTGCCCAGCTCTTCTCCGCACAAACCGGCCAAGGCGTCGATGAAGCTCACCAGTGGCTGGATGAATGGCTTGATTTCGGATAGCCTCAGGCGTCCTGAGACCTCGAATCAGGCATGACCGTGTCTGGAAGCGGCTGATGCCCGGCGCCGGGCTGCAATCGCGCCTGCAACGCCTGGCTGACCAACTGGCCGATCTGCTCCAAAAACAAGGTGCCGACTCCAGGATAAAAGCGGTTGGCGTCGCTGCTGCCGACTGCCAGCAGACCGCGCCATATCTCTCCGTCCAATGGGATCAACGCGGCTGAAACCGCATGGCAGGCGCCGTCGTTAAACAGGGCTCCAGCCTGTTCCAAACTCAACCGGCCACATTGCGGGCGGCCCGCACGAAACACCGGCTCAAACAATCCCACGACTTCGGGGCGCAGCAACTCTTCAACCGCGCTCAGTCCCACAGTCGGCGGCGCCGCTAGACACAGGGCGACACAATCCGCCTTGAATTCGTCGCGCAAAATGGCCTTGACGCCATGCAGCAGTTCATCCAGACCGCCCCGCGCATCCAACAAGCCCAGCGCCAGACGCTGCACCCGCTCGGCCAGTCGGTCGTTGTCACGGGCGATGGCCACCAGTTCCAGCAGCTTATCGTGCAGGCGCTGGCTGCGTTCCCGCAGGAGGCGGTTCTGATACTCCAGCAACGACACGGCGGGACGACAGGGATGGGGAATGCGCAGGTTTTCCACCAGTTCGGGATGGCGAGTAAAAAAATCAGGATCGTCACGCAACCAGGCAATCACTTCCGCCTCGCCAGCACGGCGATCCTGTGCCTCTGACGCCTCCCCTGCCTCGTTCACAGCTCGATCCGTCCTTCGAATACAGTGGTTGCTGGCCCCGTCATGATGACCGATTCGCCTTCGTTAGCCCAGTGAACGCTGAGTTCGCCGCCAGGCAATTCGACCCGAACCTTTGGCTCCAGGCGACCCCACAGCCGGCCCGCCACGACGGCTGCGCCAGCGCCGCTGCCGCAAGCCAGCGTCTCGCCAGCGCCACGCTCGAAGACCCGCAGGCGGATATGATTCGGGGCGACGATCTGCATGAATTCAACATTAGTGCGCTTGGGAAAGCGACCATGCCGTTCCAGCAACGGCCCCAGGTGTGTGACTGGCGCCTGGTCCACATCATCCACCTGCAGGATCGCATGCGGATTACCCATCGACACCACGCCGATCTCCAGATCCACTCCATCAGCGGCGATCAGGTAGCGCGCAGCGCGTTCAGTAGCGAAAAATGGAACCTCCATCGGCTCCAGCCGGGGCTGGCCCATGTCCACCGCGATCTGACCATCCGGCTGGATGCCTAGCTGTAACCGGCCCGCCAGGGTTTCCACACACAAATGATCGTGATCCGCCAAACCCCGGTCGCGGACAAAGCGGGCGAAGCAGCGAGCGCCATTGCCGCACTGCTCGACCTCACCGCCATCCGCGTTGAAAATGCGGTAACGAAAATCGACCTCCGCCGCTTCAGCCGCCTCCACCACCAACACTTGATCGCAGCCAACGCCAAAACGACGATTTGCCAGGAATCGAATCTGCTCCGTACTCAGCGCTACGGTTTGGCTGATACCGTCAATCACCACGAAATCGTTGCCGAGTCCGTGCATCTTGGTGAACTGTAGTTTCATGGGAGTCAACTCCCTTCTCCCTTGAGGGAGAGAATCGGGAAGGAGGAAACGAATGCCGCCATAGGTTGCTCAGCCCCGGCCAGTCCAGGCGATTTTGTATAAATCCAGTCGCCGGTCGCGGAAGTTGCGCACACTGCCGTGCATCCGCATTTCCTTGAGGTTGTCCAGGTCCAGATCAACGATCAAGGTCATTTCCGTATTCGGCGTGGCTTCAGCGGCGATGGCGTCGTGCGGGAAGGCAAAGTCGGACGGGGTGAACACCGCCGCCTGGGCATATTGCATGTCCATGTTCTCCACTTTAGGCAAATTACCGACGCTGCCGGAAATCACGACATAGCACTCGTTCTCAATCGCTCGCGCCTGAGCACAACGCCGCACTCGCAAATAGGCGTTCTTGGTGTCGGTCCAAAAGGGGACAAACAGGATTTGCATGCCTTGGTCGGCCAGCAGGCGCGGCAGTTCGGGAAACTCCACATCGTAGCAAACCAGAATGCCAATTTTGCCCACATCCAGTTCAAACACTCGCAATGAATCGCCGCCCTGCAACCCCCAGTAGGCGCGCTCGTCTGGGGTGATGTGCAACTTGGGTTGCGTATCCCAGGTCCCATCGCGCCGGCACAGATAAGCAGCATTGTAGAGTACACCACCGCCGTATTGCGGCATGCTGCCGGCGATGATGTTGACATTATAAGCCACTGCCATCTGCACGATTGCTTCACGCAACGGTTCAGTAAATTCCGCCAATTGCCGGACAGCTTCCGCCGTGTTGCGCTGATTGAATCCGGCCATCAGCGGGCCATTGAAAAATTCCGGGAACAGCACAATATCGGTTTTGTAACCGGCTACGGCGTCTACAAAGTATTCAACCTGTTGCAACAGGTCTTCCAGCGAAGAAGTCTGGCGCATTTGCCATTGCACTGCGCCAACCCGCACCACCGACTTGCGCCCGCCGATCAGCACTTCCTTATCTTCATAATAAATGTTCAACCATTCCAGCAGCACGGCGTAGGCGCGAGATTCATCATCATCCGGTAAATAACCGGTGACGATTTTGCGGACATGAAACTCGTTCGCCAACTGGAACGTCAGGATCGGGTCAATCAACTCCTTGGCGCGCACCAGCTCCACATACCGCTGTGGGGTCATATCGTGGGCGTAATTGCCGTAGCCGGGAATGCGACCCCCGACAATAATGGCCCGCAGGTTCAACTTTTCGCACAGTTCCTTGCGGGCGTCATACAAGCGCCGGCCCAACCGCATGTCGCGGTAGTCGGGATGAACGAAAATATCGACGCCATACAGGGTGTCGCCGTTGGGATCGTGAGTCGTGAGATAGCCATCGCCGATGATTTGCCAATACGTATGACGGTCACCGTAACGACCATAATCGACGATCAGGCTGAGCACAGCAGCGACGACCTTGCCGTTGTCTTCGATGCAAATTTGCCCTTCCGGGAAACGGGCGATCTGCGAGGCGAACTGTTCGCGGCTCCAGGCTCCATCCATGTTGTGATAGACCTTCTCCATGATTTCCTGAATGTCACCATAGTCGGACAGGCGCAGGTTGCGCAATTTTAGCCGATGCTGAATCGTATGTTGTTCGGAGGTACGTTCGGCCATGGTAGAAGTTGAAGCTTATGAGGTTAAGGGTTGGAGGTTGAAGCTTACAGTTCGCTGGTTACGCTAGTACGGTTTCGCCCGCATATAATTCAGCGACCGTTTCCCGGCGCCGGACCACATAAAACCGCTCGCCATCGACCATTACCTCGGCGGCGCGCGGGCGGGAATTGTAGTTGGAACTCATGGTGAAACCGTAGGCGCCGGCGGCGCGCACCGCTAGCAAATCACCCGGTGAGATATTTAGTTCGCGATCTTTGCCGAGAAAGTCGCCCGTTTCGCAAATCGGCCCCACTACATCGTAGCGGCGCGTTTCGCCACCCGTGCGCGGTTCGACCGGGATAATCTCCTGCCAAGCCGAATACAGCGCCGGGCGCAACAGATCATTCATGGCGGCGTCCACCACGGCAAAGTTCTTTTCATCGCCTTGCTTCAGCAGCTCAACCTGGGTCACCAGAAGGCCAGCATTGCCGACAATCGCCCGGCCTGGTTCCAACAGAATTTCATACGGCAGATCGCGCAGGCGTTCCAGAAGCACAGCGGCATGATCAGCGGGCAAGGGGGGTTCTTCATCACGATAGCGGATGCCCAATCCCCCACCGAGATCGAGATGATGCAGGCGAATCCCCTGCTTTTCCAGCCGCGCCACCAGCGCCAGCATCCGATCCAGTGCATCCACGAACGGTGCGATTTGCGTCAGTTGCGAACCGATATGACAGTCCGCACCGACCACTGCGAAGTGGGGCGAAGCGGCGATGCGACCGTAAAGCGCCAACGCCTGCTCGGGATCGACGCCAAATTTGTTCTGTTTCAGCCCGGTGGAAATGTAAGGATGGGTTTGGGCGTCCACATCGGGATTGATGCGCAGTGAAACCGGCGCTCGCTGACCGTGCGCCGCCGCGACTTGCTCCAGCCGATCCAGTTCGGCGGCGGATTCGACGTTGAAGCAGCGAATACCAACCGCCAGCGCTTGCTCCAGTTCATCACGGCGCTTGCCAACGCCAGAAAACACGATCTTGCCTGGATTGCCGCCTGCCGCCAGCACCCGCTCCAACTCTCCGCCCGACACAATGTCGAAACCGGAGCCCAGCCGGGCCAGCAGGTTCAGCACCGCTAGATTGCTATTGGCCTTGACTGCGTAACAGATCAGGTGAGGATGAGCGCCGAATGCCTGGTCGAAGGCTTGCCAGTGTCGTTCAATAGTGGCGCGGGAGTAGATATAGCAGGGCGTGCCAACCGCAGCGACGATGTCGGAGACGGGCGCGTCTTCGGCGTATAGCCGGCGATGGCGATACTCGAAATGATCCATGATTCAAGGCTTCAGTGGCGGATTCTGGGGGGCAGTGAGTGGCGCTTTCGCTTCAGGCAGGTACAGGGGTCCTTTCTGGCCGCAACTGGCCAGCAGCACGGCCAGCGACAGCCCTATCAAGGCCGCTCCGGGACGAAACAGGTGCATGCAGAGGCTCCTCAGATCGGGAATGCGGAAACAGGGTCGCCAGTATAGCGCGCCTTGACAAGCCGGGGCGCTTTACGGCTAATGCGGGTCATTAATCCCCCATCCTGGCGAGAACCGTACTGATGACCGATCTGCCATTGACTACTGTTGAAATTGAACCCACCGGTTCTGTCCGCTCCAGCATCATCTGGATGCATGGCCTGGGCGCTGACGCCCATGATTTTGAACCCATCGTTCCAGAACTGCGCCTGCCCGTGGACCTGGGCGTCCGTTTCGTCTTTCCCAACGCCCCGATTCGTCCCGTGACGATCAATAACGGGATGCGGATGCGGGCCTGGTATGACGTGCTGAGCCTTGATCTGCCGCGTCAGGAAGACCCGGATGGCGTCTACGCTTCCGAACAGGCGATTTATGCGCTGCTGGAACGGGAAAAGCAGCGCGGCGTAGCCACTGATCGCATCGTACTGGCCGGCTTCTCGCAAGGGGGAGCCATGGCGCTGCATACGGGATTGCGTTACCCGGATCGCCTGGCCGGCATTCTGGCCCTGTCCTGTTATATTCCTCTGGCCAGCCGGTTGAACAGCGAACGCCGGCCAGCCAACCAAACGACGCCAATGTTCATTGCCCACGGCGATTACGACGCGATCATTCCGATGCGCTACGGCCAGCAAAGCGCTGAGACATTGAAGGGATTGGGTTACCCGGTGGAATGGAGTGACTACGGCATGGGTCATGAAGTGTGCTGGCAGGAAATCCGCGATATCGCGGCATGGCTGCAACGGGTACTGGCGGCGCCGGCGGCCTGATGACCACGGGCAATTAATCGACCGCTGCCGGGGATGCAAACCCGAATAACGGTTCATCGCGAGAGGGGCCGTTGTGGTATAAGGATTGAAGCGAAGGGGGGTGTATGACCCGGCACGTTCCGGGATGAGTCCCCCACAAAAGCAAAAGGCCCAGTGATGAACCGGGCCTTGCTGAATTTGGTGCCGAAGAGAGGACTTGAACCTCCACTGGGTTTCCCCAACTAAGACCTGAACCTAGCGCGTCTACCAATTCCGCCACTTCGGCTTTTTTCCGTCAAACCACCCTGCGGCGGTAACGGAAGCGCAATATACGGATTGACCTCCGAACTGTCAACCGATTCCCTTCTCTTTCTGTAAGATCTCTATAGCTATCTGAAATGAAGAATAAAAAACGTAGTTCTTGGCGCCAGGTCGATCCGTTCGCCGCCCGGGAACAAGAAAAGTACGGTGGCCAGGCCATTCCCAGTCGCGAACTCATCCTTCAGACCCTGGAAGAGCGCGGTATGCCGCTGACCCGGGATGAACTCCGCGATGAATGGCGGTTGGAGAGTGATTGGGAAATCGAAGCGCTGTCCCGTCGCCTGCGCGCCATGGAGCGGGACGGGCAACTGATCCGTAACCGTCGCGAGGGCTATGGCCCGGTGACCAAGATGAACCTGGTCACCGGCCGGGTGATCGGCCATCCCGAAGGTCACGGGTTCCTCATTCCCGACGAGGGCGGCGAAAATTTGTTCCTGTCGCCGCGGCAGATGCGCAAGTTGCTGCATGGCGACCGGGCAGTGACGCGAGTGATCGGCGTCGATTACCGGGGCCGCCGTGAAGGCGCGGTGGTTGAAGTGCTGGAGCGCAATACCGAAACCGTAGTGGGCCGGTTCACTGAAGAGCGCGGTGTCTGTTTCGTCATTCCCGACAATAAACGCATCAATCAAGACATCATCGTGCCGGCGGACAGTCGCGGCGCGGCCCAAGCGGGTCAGATCGTCATTGCCGAATTGATCGAGCAACCCAGCGCCCAGAATCGGCCGCTTGGGCGGATTAAGGAAGTCCTTGGCGAGCACATGGCGCCGGGGATGGAAATCCGCATTGCCATCGCCAGCCACGGCATTCCAGTCGATTGGCCGGAGGCAGTGCTGGAGGAAGCGGGTCAATATGGCGAGTCCGTACCGGCGGTCGCTGGCCAGGGGCGCTGGGATTTGCGCACGACGCCACTGGTCACTATTGACGGGGTGACCGCCCGTGATTTCGATGATGCGGTGCATTGTGAGCGGCGCGGAAACAATTGGCGGTTGCTGGTCGCCATTGCCGACGTGTCCAGCTATGTGCGGCCCGGCATGGCGCTGGATCGGGAAGCGCGCAAGCGCGGCAATTCGGTATATTTCCCGGATCGGGCCATTCCGATGCTGCCGGAGGCGCTGTCCAACGGCCTCTGCTCACTCAATCCCGATGTGGATCGGCTGTGCATGGTCTGCGAAATGACCATCAACGCCGAGGGTCGCATTATCCGCTCGCGCTTCGCTGAGGCGGTGATGCGTTCCCACGCCCGGCTGACCTATGACACGGTCGCAGCGATTGTTGCTGATCGCAATCCCCAACTCCGTGCTGAATATGCCGGATTGACGCCGCATCTGGATAATTTGCATGAGCTGTATCAAGCGATGCGGGTCAGCCGGGAACAACGTGGGGCGATGGATTTCGACACCCAAGAGACCGTGATCGAGTATGGAGCGGATCGGAAGATCGAACGCATCATGCCGACCGAACGCAACGACGCGCATCGGCTGATTGAGGAATGCATGATTGCCGCGAACGTCGCAGCGGCGCGGTTTCTCCAGCGCCACAAGATACCGGGGCTCTATCGGGTTCACGAAGGACCCGCCAAGGAGCGGTTGACCAAATTGCGGGCGTTTCTGGGTGAGCTGGGCCTAGGCCTGGGCGGCGGCGATAAACCAACGCCGAAGGATTATACCCGGTTGCTGGGGCAGATTCGCGACCGGCCCGATGCCCATTTGATTCAAACAGTGATGCTGCGCTCGCTGGCCCAAGCAGTTTATAATCCTGGAAATTTGGGTCATTTTGGGCTGGCGCTGGAAGCTTATGCGCATTTCACTTCGCCGATTCGCCGCTATCCCGATTTGCAGGTGCATCGCGCCATCCGTCATATGCTGCGGGGGGGCAAGGCGGTGGACTTTCCCCATGACCACGCTGAATTGATGGGCCTGGGTGAACATTGTTCCATGACTGAGCGGCGGGCGGATGAAGCGGTGCGTGACGCGGTGGAATGGCTGAAATGTGAGTACATGCTGGACAAACTCGGTCAGGTATTCGATGGCATTATTACCGGGGTCACCGGCTTTGGTCTGTTCGTGGAATTACGCGGGGTGTTCGTGGAAGGGCTGATCCATGTAACTTCATTGCGCAATGATTACTACCGCTTCGATCCTATTGGTCATCGCCTGCAGGGTGAGCGTTCCGGGCAGGTTTACCGGTTGGGCGATGGGGTCCGGGTCCGGGTGACGCGAGTCGATCTGGACGAGCGCAAGATCGATTTTGAACCGGTGGAAGGCGAGCGCGGCGAATCCGGGCGACGCAATCGTCATTTGCGGCGACGGCAGAAGGAGTGATTCCTGTGACGGAAGAACTGATTCATGGGTTGCATGCGGTCACCGCAGCCTTGGAGTATGAACCGGAACAGGTGCGCGGGTTGTGGGTGGAACGCCAGCGCCGGGATCGGCGGATTCAGGCGTTGTTCGATCAGGCCACCGGACAGGGTGTCGCTGTTCACCTGACCGACCGGGCGGAACTGGATCGGTTGACCGGCGGCGTGCGCCATCAGGGGGTCGCCGCTCGGTTGGCGGTTCGGCAACGGACGCAGAACGAGGACGATCTGCCGGCTTTACTGGCAGCGGTGGAAGAGCCGTTATTACTGCTGGTGCTGGACGGGGTGCAGGACCCGCATAATCTCGGCGCTTGCCTGCGCAGTGCGGCAGCGGCGGGTGTCCATGCGGTGTTGGCGCCCGCCGATCGGTCTGCCGGCTTGAACGCCACAGTGCGCAAGGTGGCGTGCGGAGCGGCGGAGATGGTGCCATTCATCGCTGTGACTAATCTGGCGCGGGCGCTGCGCGAATTGCAGGCACAGGGCATCTGGGTGGTCGGCGGCGCCGGCGCAGCGGAAGAGAGTTTGTATGACGTGGACTTTACGCCATCGACCGCGCTGGTGCTCGGTGGCGAGGAGAAGGGTTTGCGCCGGCTGACCCGCGAGGTTTGTGACCGGTTGGCGCGGATTCCTATGGCCGAGGGCGGCGTGGAAAGTCTGAACGTGTCGGTGGCAGCAGGAATTTTTCTATTCGAGGCCCGGCGGCAACGGAGGGTTGTGGGCTGAAATCAGCGAAAAGGCGCCGAGGGCTCATAGCGCGTCATTTCCAGATAACCCTGCCCACGGATTTGCCGCTCCCCGGCGTGGCCGCTGATCGTCACCGCGCCTTCCCAATAACGCACGGTCAGCCGCATTTCCTGATTCGCCACTTTGGGCGTTACCGTCACATCCAGTTTCTCTCCGGGCAAACGCAATCGCCAGGCAGCCGGGTAGCGGTCGCCAGTCTGCGGACTGGTCCATTCCCCCAGCGGTTGCAAGTTCACTGCATCGTGGCGCAGGATTTGCGCCAGACCTTGAGTATTAACCAGTACGCCGGCGCTGAACGCATCCATGCCGCCGTTCTTGTGCCGCAATCGGTAAAACATCAAGTCCCGACCGTCATCCAGTTGCAGAGCAAACCAGTCCCAGCCGCTTTGTTCCGGCCCCAGGGCGCTGGTGCTCCATTCCCGGTCTAACCAACTGGCGCCGCTGACCGTGAAGCGTTGCCCATTGATGCTGACGGTTCCCTGAGTCGGCAGGCGGGTGTGGGAATAGTAATAGGAAGCGTTGCCCGGCTCAGCGCTTTTCTGACTCAAGCCTTGGTCACCTTGCAATACGACCGGCTTGCCAGCCTGGAGCGTCAGGTCAAGAGCGATGCCACCTTCTTGCGCCTGCAAGCGCATAGGCCAAGTGGTTGCTCCCGTTCCTGACAACGCCCAATCTTCCAGCCAGACCCGGAAAGGCGTTGCCTGCGCTCCAGCCAGGCCGATTGCGCCCCGACTGAAACGCTCAAAACCCTGATGTTTTTCACCCCGCACGTCGGTCAGCGCGAAATGGCCCATGTAGACCTGATGCGTGCGCCAGGTGGAATCGGTGGCCGGCGGATCGGGACTCAAGGCAATGCGAAAAAAGGTCAACTGATAACCGAACTGCCGGCCAGCAGCGTCGGCCAGGTTGCCCGTTACATACCACCACTCGTTGCGGAATTCGGGATGAGGGCCATGATCGGCAGGGAAGTGGAATGGGCGCGGTTGATTAGCCCGCTCATAGCCCACGTTATCATTGCCGCCCAGTGCTGCGCCGACGGCTACACTCTCCACCAATGTGGGCGGAGGGCGGATGATCAGGAAGGTCAGCGCAACGCCCAGTCCGAGAGCCAGCAGGCCGCCCCACAGCCATCGCTTATTCATGTCGTTCATTCCATCCGCAGCGCTTCAGCAGGCCGGGCGTGGGTCATGCGCCAGATCGGGTATAATCCGGCTAGCAAAGCGGCGAAAATCGCCAGCGCCACGGTTTCCAGCAACAACAACGGGTCGACCTCGAAGGGCAGGCTCCAGCCGAAGGCTCGGCGATTGATGACGAAAATCAAGGCCGACGCCAGCAACAATCCGGTCGGAATCGCCAGCAATCCAGCCGCCGCACCCATAAAGCCGGTTTGCAAGGACACTAGCCCGCCAATTTCGCCAGCCGTCATGCCCATGGCCCGCAATGTCGCGAATTCTCGTGCCCGCTCCAATTGCAAGGCCAACAGGGCGCTTAACACTCCGACCACTGCCACCAGAATCGCCAATACCCGCAGCACTTGGGTAATGGTGAACGTCCGGTCGAAAACTTCCAGAGTGCGATTTTGAATGTCGCGATTGGAACGAATCAGCAGCGACTGGATCGGCCCCAACCGTTCCTGTAACCGCTCGCGCAGCATTGCTGGGTCTTCCCCCGGCGCGGCGAATAGAGCGGCGGAACCGACGTCTGCGTCACGCCAGTATCGCTCATAGCCGGTGCGGTGCAGTAAAATCCGCCCATGTTCCGAACCGTAGTCCAAAAACACTCCGGCGATGGAGAAGCGATGCTGCCCCTGATCAGTGGGCAGTTCCAGCCAGTCGCCGACGCCTAGACCTCGCCGATAAGCCAGCGGCTCGGAGATCAGGAGGGCTTCGCCGGTCCGGAAGGCGGGCCAAACCTCATGGGTAGCGCCATCCACCAGCCGATAACCGGCCTGCGAAGCCGGGGCGAGATCGACCGCCATCAACATCAGCGGTCGTCCATCGAGGTCGATCCGGGCGCCTCGATAAGTGGAGACCGCCAGGATACCCGGCGTATCCCGCAGCGCCGCCAGGGCAGCGGGCGAGAGCGCTTCTACCCGGTTACCACCCTCTTCAATAGTGGGAGGAGCGATATACAGGTCAGCGTTCAACAGATCATTGATCCAGATCGCTACGCCGCCCCGAAAGCTGTCCACCATCACTCCCACGCCGACCGTGGCGGAAAACGCGACCATCAGCGCCGCCACGGCGACCCCGGTGCGGCTGAGATGGCGGGCGACATCACGATTGGCCATCCGCGCCAGTAATCCCAGTCGAGCAATCCACAATTGATTCAACCGAACCAGGCCGACTACGATCGGCGGCGTGAGCAATGCACAGCCGAGAATCAGCAGAAACAGTCCGATGAAGCCCGCCATCAGTGATTGAGAGAACGCCAGCGCCAGTCCGCCAGCCGCCAGCAATGCCAGCCCAGTGAGCAGGAAGCGAGGCTGGGATGCTCGCCAACGGTTTTCCAGTTGCGCCCGGCTTAACGCGGCGCCCGGCGGAGCGTCTGCTGCTTCCCATGCGGGTAACCCAGCCGCCGCCAGTGTCGCCAGGACGCCCAGCGCCGCGCCCTTGGCCAGCGACCAAGGATCGATAAGGAACTCGCGGACGCTGAGAACATAATAAAGGTCGTTGATGGTGCGCGTGACCAGATGCACCAGCCCGGAACCCAGCCAGAGACCTAATAATCCACCGAGCAGGGTTCCCGCCAAACCCAGCAACAGCGCTTCGCCGAGGATGCCAGCCAACAGCTCCCGGCGACTGACGCCCAGCGCCCGCAATAACCCTAACAGCGAACGGCGTTGCACCACCGAAAAGGTGACGGCGTTATAGATCAGGAACATGCCAACGACTAGCGCTAGCAGACTCATCGCCGTCAGGTTGAGGGAAAACGAGGCGCTCAAATCCGCCATGGCCTGGCGGCGCTCATCCGGTCGCTCCAGTCGCAACTCTGGTGGCAACCCGGCGCGCAGTTCCGCCGCTTGCTGCTCGCCGGCGGACCCTTCTGGCAGCGCCAGGTCGATGTGGCTCAGCCGCCCCGTCATGCCGAGCAGCCTTTGGGCAGTGCTAATGTCGGTGATAATGAGCCCAGCCAGTTCCGGCCCGCGTAACATCCCGGCGCGCTTCAGGGTGAAGCGTTGATCGCCGTTTTTGAGGATGATCTGTTCGCCTAAAGTTTCCGGTAACAGCGCGGCCTCTGGGTTTACCAGTAAAGTGCGTAGATCGAAGTCGCTGCCGGTTACATCAGCCCCGGGATGACGAAACAGACTTTCCGTGAACGGATCGATCCCCAGAATTTGCAGCAGTTGGCCCGGCTGTTCGGCATTAGGTAGGTAGCCAGTTACCACGGGCGCGGAGGGACGCAGATTGCGCTCCAGTCGCCACTGGACATACCACGCTTCCGGAATGCCCTGGGCATTGCCAACCAGGCGATGCGTCGCTTGGCCCGAAATCCGTTCCATCGCCAGCGCGAAACTCCGGCGGGCGCTGGCATTGGCCAAATCGACCGCCAGCACCACCGCCACACCCAGCGCAATGCCTAAAATGGCTAAGCCCAACTGCCAGGGGCGCCGCAGCGGATGTCGTAGCAACGCCCGCCAAAACAGCGGCGTCACTGATTCACCTCTCGGATATAGCCATGATCCAAAAGCAGAATTCGGTCAGCACGGGCCGCCACTTCCTGGCTGTGGGTGACCAGCACGATGGTGGTTCCCGCCTGACGGTGCAATTTCAGCAATAGTTCCAAAACTCGCTCGCCGGTTGCGGCGTCGAGATTGCCGGTAGGTTCATCGGCCAGCAACAGTAATGGAGCGTGAACCAGCGCCCGGGCGATGGCTAGCCGTTGCTGCTCCCCGCCCGACAACCGCTCCGGGAAACTGCGGCGCCGGTCACCCAGCCCCACCTGATCCAGCAACTCCAGCGCCCGGTCGCGCTGGTCAGCAGTCGCCAGCCCGTTCAGTTCCAGCGGCAAGAGCAGATTTTCTTCAGCCGTCAGGGTTGGGATCAGGTTGAAAAATTGAAACACGAAACCGATATAGCGACGGCGAAACTGAGTGCGTTCGCGCTCATTCATCTCGGTCAGGGAATGACCATCAATATAAATCTGTCCTGCATCCGGCAAATCAATGCCACCCAGCAGGTTGAGTAGGGTAGACTTCCCGCAGCCGGAAGGACCCAGCAAGGCGATGAAGGCGCCGCGCTCGATGTCCAAGTCAAGGCTGGTGAAGATGCTCCGCTGCTGCTCGCCTTCGGTATACCGTCGGGCCAGCCGCTGGGTTCGAATAAAAATCGATGAATTGTGCATGGCCACCCTATATAATCACGAGCAATCGTTGTTTTGCGACAACTGAAACTCCCAAAAGTAAGCGAATCTGGCGAATTAATTTAAGCTATCAGTCGAATACAAGGCTGTAGAGGATGTGGCGCGTTATGAAACCAAAGCACAGGTCATCAATCGGACTCGCGTTGGCGGCGACGATCTTACTGGGGGCGTGCGCCACTCAAAAGAGTGAATGGTTACCGCCTTCGACCGGCTATGGTTCCCGGACCACCTTGCCAGATGAATACAATTACCTGATTGGCCCTGGCGACTCGGTGCAGATTTTTGTTTGGCGCAATCCCGAGGTGTCCCAGGCGGTCACCGTCCGGCCAGACGGCAAGATTTCCACGCCGCTGGTTGAGGATTTGCAGGCCAGCGGCAAGACCCCCACTCAACTGGCCCGTGACTTGGAAAAGGCGCTGGAAACCTACATCCGTCAACCTATTGTCACGGTCATCGTTGCCGGCGGCATCGGCCCGTACAGCGAGCAGATTCGGGTCATCGGCCAAGTCGGCGGCCAAGGCGGCAATTCGTCGGGTGAAACTGATAAACCTCAAGCGATCGCTTACAAGCACAAGATGACCCTGTTGGATGTGCTCATTGCAGTCGGCAGCTTGAATGAATTTGCGGATGGTAATGAGACTAAGCTGGTGAGAGTAGTGGACGGTGAGCAGAAAGAATACTTGGTGCGGGTGGAGGACCTGCTCAATGGCGACATCAACGCCAATGTTGATATGTTGCCGGGCGATATCCTGATTATCCCGGAATCCTGGTTTTGAATCAGCACCCGTCGGGTAGGCTTCGAGGGCGCAGCCGTGTATGAACTGATTGAGCAGTTACTGGATTATTTGCGGGGCATTTGGCGGAACCGTTGGTATGCATTAGGCTGTGCCTGGTTGGTTTGCCTGATCGGCTGGGTAGTAGTTTATCGACTACCCGATCAGTACGAAGCCTCAGCTCGGGTATTTGTAGATACCCAGTCGATTCTGCGTCCGCTCTTGCAGGGGTTGACCGTCGGGGTGAACCCAGATGCACAGATCGGTCTGATGACCCGCACCTTGTTGAGCCGCCCCAATCTGGAAAAGATTGCTCGCAACGCCGATCTGGATATCCGCGCTCAGGACACCGAGGGTATGGATGTGTTGACGACCGATTTGCAAAAGCGAATCAGGCTAACCGGCACGGGGCGCGAGAATCTGTACGGCATTAACTTTATCGACAATGATCCGCAATTAGCCAAAAAGGTGGTGCAAGCTGTGGTGACAGTGTTTGTGGAAAACCTGCTCGGTGAAACACGCCAGGATACTGACACTGCCCAGCGCTTTCTGGAAAAACAGATCGCCGAGTACGAGGTGCGATTGGTGGAGGCGGAGAACCTCCTCAAAGAATTCAAGCTCAAGAATGTCGGGTTGATGCCGTCCGAAGGGCAAAACTACTATACCCGTATGCAACAAGCCGGCGCTGATGTGGAAACTGTGCGGCTGGAATTGAATCAAGCGGAGAGCCGCCGTAATTCGTTGCTGCAACAAATTGGTGGCGAAGAACCGACTTTCGGCATCGGTCCCCAGCCCGGCGCCAGTACTGGTCCTGTCGGTGGGCCGGCATTACCCATCGACGCCCGGATTCAGAGCCTTGAACAGAAGCTTGATGAATTACTGCTCAAATACACCGAACGCCATCCCGATGTCGGTATTCTCAAGCAGACCCTCGCTGATTTGAAAAAGCAGCGCGAAGAGGAGTTAGCCCAGTATCAGGCCAGCATGGCTGCCAGCGCAGCCAGCAGCAATGCCAGCGGGTTTGGCCCGTCGGGCGTGGACGCCAATCCGGTTTACCAGCAACTCAAGGTGGCCTTGGCCCAAGAGGAAGCTAATGTTGCGTCCCTGCAGGCGCGGCTGGCTGAATACGAAAAGCGGCGTAAAGAGTTGCAGGACCAAGTCAGCACCGTACCCCAGGTTGAGGCCGAAATGGCGGCGCTGAACCGCGACTATGAAATCAATCGCAAGAAACGCGATGAATTGGTGGCTCGGCGAGAGTCAGCGCGACTGTCTCAACAGGCTGAGCAGACGAATCAGGATATTCGTTTTCGTATTGTCGATCCGCCCCGGGTGCCCTTGGAACCAACCGGCCCCAATCGGCCATTACTGATCTCTGGAGTTTTAGTAGGCGCACTGGGAATTGGCGGTGCGTTGGCTTTCTTGCTGGCGCAGATTTGGCCGACTTTCGACAGTCGTCGCAGTTTGATGCATGTGACTCAGATTCCGGTATTTGGCAGTGTCAGCATTGTCCTATCACCTGCCGCCGCCCGACGGGAGCGATGGAGGTTACTCGGATATTTTACGCTGGGTGGATTTTTGCTGATGCTCTACGGCGGATTGCTGGTCGTCGAAACCATCGGCTTCAAATTACCGCTATGATGGGTTTCAGAGGCGCGTCATGGACCTGATTGAAAGAGCGATGCGCAGCGGATCGGCGCTGCGTGAGGAACCCGCAGCGCAGTCGCCTCAGGCGTCAGACCGCTTGATCGAGCGGGCTGCTGAAATAGCGAGATCCTCCCCACTGGTTGATCCTTCCGTTTCTACGGTTGCGCCAAAACGCACCCAGCGCTCGATTGTGCTGGATTTGGAGCGCATTCGCGCCACGGGGTTGCTGGTGCCCGATGCCCGACGCAGCCGGATCAAGGAGGAATATCGACACATCAAGCGGCCTTTGCTAATGAATGCCACGGGTAAGGGCGCTACTGTCGCTGAACACGCCAACCTGATCATGGTCACCAGTTCCCGCCCTGGTGAAGGCAAAACCTTTACTGCTTGTAACCTGGCTTTGAGCATCGCCGCTGAGCGTGATCGCACGGTATTACTGGTCGATGCAGACGTGATCAAACCCTCAGTTGCCAAGACGCTCGGTTTCGAAGCGGGAAAGGGATTGGTGGATTTGCTGATCGATGAGCAACTGGAGGTGGCGGATGTGCTGGTCGACACCAATGTGCCGTCCCTGACCATCCTGCCGGCTGGCAGCACCCACCATCTGTCCACAGAGCTGCTGGCTAGCGACAACATGCGCAAGCTGGCGGTGGAAATGAGCCGTCGCTATACCGATCGCATCATTATCATCGACTCGCCGCCATTGCTGGTGACCACCGAGGCCAGCGTATTGGCTACCTTGGTTGGGCAGATTGTGATGGTAGTGGAAGCAGGGCATACCCATCAATCGCAGGTGCAGGAAGCGTTAGCGCTGCTGGATGCAAATCAGATTGTTGGGTTCGTGCTTAACAAGAAGCGCGGCGTACTCGGCGCTGACTACTATGGCTACGGTTATGGCTATCGATATGGTTACGGCCATAATGAGCGTGATCGTGATGTTGAAGAGCAGTGAGTCATATCGGTGAATATCGCAGGATTTTATCGCCAGCCGTTGCTGGAAAACACCCCATGGATCGTGCCAGGTTGGGTGTTGTGGCTGGCGCTTGTCGGGTCGCCGGTGGCGGCAGCGCAGGAAGGTGCTGGGCGACCGGCTGGAGACTGGCGAATTACCCCAAGAATCAGCATTGGCGCGACCTATTCCGATAATATCCGGTTGGCGCCGTCCAATGAAGCTGAAAGCGACTTGGTTTTGCAGGTGGATCCGGGCATTTCAGTGCGCAAGCAAGGGGGGCGGGTGGAGGCCCGTCTTGATTATACGGCTCAGGGCCTGTTTTATACTCAAGAGGGTGAAGCCGAACTCAATAATAATTTGCTGGGTTTTGGGACCGCTGAACTGTACCAGGATCACCTGTTTGTGGACGCCTATGGCTCGATTTCCCAGGTTCCGGTCTCGTCCGGAGGCCGGGTGGACGCTGGCAATCTCGTGGGAGGAGGAGGTTCTTCGTTCGCCACCGGGTTGTTTGGCAATTTGAATCTGGGATTGCCGGGCAGCGCTGATATTTTCAATCCGGTAGGTCTGTTCAGCAATATTGCGTTGACCAGTGATCAAACCACCGCCACCAGTTTTGGCGTCAGCCCCTACTGGCGGCAGAATTTCGGCGGCTGGGCAGAAGCGTTGCTGCGTTATCGTTATAACCGAACTGGGTTTGGCCAGAATGCTGATAGCAATGGTCAAGGTGGCGCTTCCGATGGCGATCTGCAGAGCATTAATTTGAATTTCAAAAGTGGACGCCATTTCAGTCTATTCAACTGGAGCCTCGATTATTTCCGTCAGCAGCAGGATTTACAGGGGCAAGATAGCGGAAGCAACCCATCGCAAGGTGGCGGCGATAGTACCCGAGAGAGCGTAACGGGCCAGGCCGATTATCGGTTGAATCGGCGCTGGGCGTTGCTGGCCGAGGCAGGCTATGAGAATAACGATTTGGCGACATTTCAGAATGACAATCGCAATGGTTCCTATTGGGGATTGGGCGCACGCTGGTCACCCAATCGACGTTTTAACTTGACGGGACTGTATGGACCGGATGTCAATGAAATTGCTGTCGAATGGATACCTTCGGCGCGCACCCGCTTTGAACTAAGCCGTCGTGATCAGAATGTGGGCGTCAGCCCCGGTGTTCACTGGGAAGGTTCCCTCAGTTACCGGACCCGACAGAGTCAATGGTCAGCCAGATATACTGAAGAAGTGACCAGCACCCAGCAGTTGCTCGGCGATAGCTTGATTGGTGTAGGACCGGATGGTCAGCCCGTATTGCTGGATGACCAGGGGCAGAACGTCGCGGTTGGTGGGCCATTTGGTCTAAGTGATCAGGAGTTTCTGCAGAAGCGCTTTGAAACGGACGTAACCTATCGGCGGGCGCGTAGCAACTTCGTTTTAAGAGCCTTCAATGAAGATCGTCAATACCAGGACGATGCGCTCGACGAAACCACCTTTGGCATTGGCGGATTATGGACTTGGCGGTTTGCGCCGCGCACGGCCTCGTTTCTCGGAACCGGCTGGGAGCGTGACGAACTGAGCGAAGACCAGCAGAATGATTACTGGGTGTCAGTGATCGGCTTGGCCCGGGTATTTACCCCGGATTCGGGGGGGCTGATCAGTTACCGCTATTATCGGAATGACGCCGAACCGGCTGACCAGGGATTTCGCGAGAACCGGCTTAATGTCCGTTTTAGCTTGAAATTTTGACGAATAGCTTGCAATGGGCAAGTCATGGCTGCTGACTTCAGTTCTAAGATTTCAGGACACGCATGTACATTAGCTATTACGGTTTTAGCGCCAAACCTTTCCAGTTAAGTCCAGACCCAAAATTCTTTTTTGGCAGCAGTGGTCATAATCGGGCGTTAGCTTACTTGCGCTACGGGTTAGACCAGGGAGAGGGTTTTATTGTCATCACGGGCGGCATCGGCACGGGTAAAACGACGCTGGTCAAAAGCCTGTTTGGCGAACTGGATTCCAGCCGGGTCGTCGCCGCGCAGTTGGTGACCACGCAACTGGAAGCTGACGACTTATTGCGCAGTGTGGTGGCGTCCTTTGGGTTGCCTTACGAGGGGATGGGTAAGGCGGTGTTGCTGAAGCACTTTGAGAACTTCCTGCTCGTTCAAGCCCAACACGGTCGGCGGGTATTGTTGGTGGTGGACGAGGCGCAGAATCTGCCGGTTCGCTCCCTGGAAGAATTGCGGATGCTCTCGAATTTTCAGGTCGCTGCAACACCCCTGCTGCAAAGTTTTTTGCTGGGACAAGATGAGTTTCGCCAGACTCTTCAAGACCCTGGCATGGAGCAGCTGCGACAACGAGTAATCGCTTCCTGCCATCTGAATCCCTTGAGCGATGCGGAAATCCGCCCCTATATCGAACATCGCCTGCAAGTGGTCGGCTGGCAGGGCGACTTTCCGTGTTTTAACGAGTCGGCTTATGCAGCGATCCATCGTTATACCCGAGGCATCCCTCGCCGGGTCAATGTCTTTTGCGACCGATTATTACTGTACGGTTTTCTGGAGGAGATACGGGAATTTCCTGAAGCAGCGGTTGACGCTGTGGGTCGGGAAATGGCGCTGGACGAGCAAGGCAGCCCTTCCCGGGTCCGAGCGAGCGGTAATCATTCGTTGTTGCGCATCGGTCAGGCGATGGAACATCGTTTGATTGAATTGGAACAGACGGTGGAAACGCTCTTGCAGTATCCTGAGTGGCAGGATGCTCAGTTGGAACGCCTGGAACAGCGCATTCAACGCCTGGAGTCGGCGATGCGGGCAACCACTAATCCCGTCCCTGATTCCTCTGACGCTTAATTCTTCAATAGAAATCCCTCATGCCCAAAATCCTCTGCGTTGTTGGCGCCCGCCCGAATTTCATGAAGATTGCGCCGATCATGGCGGCGCTGCGCCAGACTTCACTGGACGCCCGGCTGGTGCATACCGGCCAGCATTATGATGTGGCGATGAACCAGCGCTTCTTCGAGCAACTTGGCATTCCCAATCCCGATATAGATTTAGAAGTCGGTTCAGCCAGCCATGCCGTGCAGACCGCCGAGATCATGAGGCGTTTCGAACCGGTGATGGATGCTGAACAACCCTCAGCAGTACTGGTGGTAGGCGATGTCAATTCCACCATCGCTTGTGCGCTGGTAGCCGCCAAGAAGGGCGTCAAGGTAGTGCATGTCGAAGCGGGACTACGCAGTTTCGATCGTTCCATGCCTGAGGAAGTCAACCGGGTGTTGACGGATCAAATTTCCGATCTGTTGTTCACCACTGAACGGGAAGCTTTAGCCAATCTGACGCGGGAAGGCATCAATCCGGATCAGGTATGTTTCGTGGGCAATGTCATGATCGACACCCTGCGATCCTGCTTGCTACGGGCGATTGCACCGGCGCAGACACTGGCCGATGCGTCAGATCCAGAGGTGTTCCTCAACAATCCGAACGGTTACGGGGTTTTGACTCTGCACCGACCCAGCAATGTGGATGATGCGGCGGTTCTGGAACGCCTGCTACGGGTGCTCAGTGAAATCAGCCGGGATTTGCCGTTGGTTTTTCCTGTCCATCCCCGCACCCGGAGCATGATCGATAAAGCCGGTTTAAGCGCTTTGTTGGACAGTCCGCGCTTCTGTTGCCTGCCGCCTCAGGGTTACCTGGAGATGCTGGGCCTGATGCAGGGCGCACGGTTGGCTCTGACCGATTCCGGCGGAGTTCAGGAGGAGACCACCGCGTTGGGTGTGCCGTGTCTGACCTTGCGTGAGAATACCGAACGTCCGATAACGGTGACGGAAGGAACCAATACCATTGTGGGTGCTGATCCGGAGCGCATTCTCAGCGCGACGCAGGAGGTATTAGCCCATGGTGGCAAGGCGGGACGGATTCCCGAGTATTGGGATGGCCGCGCGGCGGAACGGATCGCCACCGTGTTGGCGAATTGGTTGACGAACGAGGAGCGTATTTGATGCTCATCAACGCCATGACCGTCGATGTAGAGGATTATTTTCAGGTCTCGGCGTTTGAACCGTACATTGCCCGCAAACAGTGGGAACAGTTACCGCGCCGGGTGGAGCACAATACGAATCGCATTCTCGACCTGTTTGCTGAACAGGGAGTCAAAGCAACCTTTTTCACCCTGGGGTGGGTGGCTGAGCGGCATCCCGCGCTGGTTCGTCGTATGGTGGCCGAAGGTCACGAGCTGGCGAGTCATGGTTATGCCCACATTCGGGCGACGCAGCAGACGCCAGCAGAATTCCGGGAGGATGTGCTGCGCACCAAAGCGTTGCTGGAGGATCTGGGGGGAGTCGCGATTTTGGGCTACCGCGCTGCCAGTTATTCCATCGGCGCCGGTAATCTCTGGGCGCTGGCGGAACTGGAACAGGCCGGTTATCGCTATAGTTCAAGCATTTATCCGATTCGCCATGACCTCTATGGAATGCCGGAAGCGCCGCGCTTCGCCTTTCAGCCCGACAATGCGCCGACTTTGCTGGAAGTGCCGGTGACTACGGTGGCGGTGCTGGGAAAAACGCTCCCTTGTGGCGGCGGCGGCTGGTTTCGGCTCTGGCCTTATGCGTTATCGCGCTGGGCGTTGCGGCGGGTCAATCAACACGATAGGCAATCCGGCATGTTTTATTTTCATCCCTGGGAGATCGACCCGGAGCAGCCGCGCCAGCCGGGAATCAACCTGAAGACCCGATTACGGCATTACCTGAATTTGCAGCGTATGGAAGGACGGCTGCGCTTGCTGTTGCGCGATTTTCGTTGGGATCGGATGGATCGGGTGTTTTTACCACAAACGAGCGGCGTATGAGCGAGCGAACTGTTGCCCCCAGCCCTTCTTCTCCCGAAAAGTTAGGGGCGTTGCTCGTGCGTGACCTGGATGCAGCGAATGTGGGGCGTTGGGATGCCTTTGTCATGGCTTGCCCCGAAGCCACTTTTTTTCATCGAGCGGGATGGGCTGAAGTGTTGCGCCGGGCGTTTGGCCATGATACGCATTTTCTTTATGCCGAGCGGAATGGCGTCCTTTGCGGGGTGTTGCCCTTGGGCCATATCCGCAGCCGGCTATTCGGCAATACGCTCATTTCCACGCCATTCTGCGTATTAGGTGGCGCGGTGGGCGATGCAGATGCCTGCGCTGACCTGGAAAAGGCAGCATTCGAACTGGCGCACTCGCTCAAGGTCAATGTGCTAGAGCTACGGCATTCGCAACTACGCCATCCCGATTGGCCTGCTAAGCGGGAACTGTATGTCAACTTCCGCAAAACCATTGACCCCGATCCCGAAGTTAATTTGAAAGCCATTCCGCGCAAACAGCGGGCGATGGTGCGTAAAGGTATTGATGCCGGACTTCAGGGCGAAATTGATCAGGGTATCGATCGGCTGTTCGCTGCTTATTCGGAAAGTGTGCGCAATCTCGGTACGCCTGTTTTTTCGCGTCGGTATTTTGCGACGTTGAAAGCTGTTTTTGGGCCGGACTGCGAGGTGTTGACGGTCATGCATCAAGGGCGAACCGTTGCTAGTGTAATGAGTTTCTATTTCCGTGATGCAGTGTTGCCGTATTACGGTGGCGGCACGGCGCTGGCCCGCGATCTCAAGGGCAATGATTTTCTCTATTGGGATTTATTGCGCCGGGCCGGTGAGCGTGGAATCCGGGTGTTTGATTACGGACGTAGCAAGATCGGTACTGGTTCCTATAGCTTCAAGAAGAACTGGGGGTTTACCCCAGAGCCGCTACATTATGAATTTCAACTGGTGAAAGCAGGCCGTCTGCCGGACGTGAATCCGTTGAATCCCAAATATCGTCTGTTCATTGAAGCTTGGAAACGGTTGCCGCTGCCAGTCAGCCGTTGGCTGGGTCCGCTCCTGGCGCGTAGCCTGGGGTAGAACGGAGGTTCCTTGAATTCGGCATCCTCGTGGCGAGCGGCGCTATCGGCGCTGATCATCGCTCTGCTGGCTATCGTTGTCCTGTATTGGCCGACCGTGGCCAGTATGGCAACCCAGTGGTGGCATTATGAGACCTATGCTCACGGGATGTTGGTCGTACCGATCGTTCTTTACATGATTTGGACGCGACGGCGTGAGTTGGCGGTGTTGGAGCCGTGTGTCGCGCCCATGGCGGCAGGTTTATTGTTATTGCTAAGCCTCGGCTGGCTGGCGGCGGATGTTGCTGAGATTTCGGTCATCCGCCAGTTCGCCCTGGTCGGGATGATTCAGGCCGCAATTTACGCGCTGGCTGGTGGACGGGTTGCTTGGGCGATGGCGTTTCCTCTGGCCTATCTGCTGTTCGCTGTACCGGTGGGTGAGGCATTGATTCCGCCCCTGCAGCAAGTAACCGCTTGGTTCACCGTTGAGGGGTTGCGGCTCACCGGAATTCCTGTGCTGTGGGAAGGATTGTATATCACTATTCCCACCGGCAATTTCGAAGTCGCTGAGGCATGCAGCGGTTTGCGTTATTTGATTGCCTCGTTAGCGCTGGGATTTCTGTACGCTTATCTGACCTATTACAGCGTTTGGCGGCGTTTGGCGTTCATCGCATTGTCGGTAGCGATGCCTATCGTCGCTAACGGTGTCCGCGCTTACGGCATCGTGATGATCGCGCATCTCAGCGAGATGAAACACGCGGTCGGGGTCGATCATCTCATTTATGGTTGGTTTTTCTTCGGTCTGGTTGTGCTGTTGATGTTCTGGATCGGTTCGTTGTGGCGGGAGCCTGAGCGGGTCCATGATCAGCCGTCGATGATGAGCCCGATTGAATCTTCGCTGGCGGAACCAGCTAAAAAGGTGGCTGGACGTTATGCGGTTTGGACCTTAATGGTGATACTAGCGGCGGCTGTCGGTCCGCTGTGGGTGACATGGACCAGCCGTGAGGGTTTATCGGTTGCGCCCGTCGTGTTGCGAGCGCCACCCGTCGTTGCACCCTGGCTTGGACCAGAAGCAGAGACTGATACCTGGGAACCCCAGTTCAGCGGCGCGGATGCGGTGGTGCGGAGCCGGTACGCGCTGGAGGGTCGGACAGCGCATCTTTATATCGCTTATTACCGCCAGCAACGCCCGGACGCTAAACTGGTCAGTAGTCAAAACAGTCTGTATGACCGCAAGCGCTGGCGTTCCATCGGTGCGGCTGGCGTGGTGCAAATACCGGTGGCGGAGAGTCGTTGGCCACTCCAGGCAACCTTGTTGACGGATGGCCAGCGGCGACGGCTAGTGTGGAGCGGATACTGGGAGGGCGGTCGGCTGGTCGTATCGCCCTATATCGCCAAGCTGTGGCAAGCCTGGGATCGGCTGAGCGGCGCACAGCGGGGATCGGCGCTGATCGCCGTGGCGACGGATTATGAGATGCAGCCGGATGAAGCAGAGGCGCTGTTGCGGCGGTTTGTGGAGGCGATGGGGCCAGGCATTGACGCGGTGCTGACTCAAACCACCCGCACCCCCGACCCGTCTCCCGCCAGCGGGCGAGGGGAGTAAAGCCCATGGCTGTTGAACAACCCCCCTTGATCGTACACATCATTCACCGGCTGGACTACGGCGGTTTGGAGAATGGCTTAGTCAATTTGATCAACCGGATGCCGTCAGAGCGCTATCGCCACGCCATTCTTTGCCTCACTGATTACAACCCGGTGTTTCGTCGCCGCATTCAGCGTCCGGGCGTTGCGGTTTTCGCCTTGCACAAGCGCGCAGGACACGATCTGGGTCTATATGGGCGCTGCTGGTCGCGGTTGTGGCGGTTGCGCCCGGCGATTGTGCATACGCGCGGTCTGGCGACGCTGGAAATGCAGTGGCCGGCGTTGTTGGCGGGCGTGCTGGCGCGAGTGCATGGCGAGCATGGCTGGGATCGTGACCCGACGCTGTTGCATTCCCGCCAGCATCGGTTGCGGCGTTGGTTACGGCCCCTGGTGGGTCATTACGTCGCGCTGTCCGGCGAGATTGCCGGTTATCTGGAAACCCAGGTGGGCGTAACGCCAATGCGGATCAGCCGAATTATCAACGGGGTGGATAGTGAGCGTTTTCACCCCGGCCAGGGCCGGTCGTCACTGCCGCCAGGATTTGCGCCAGCGGGAACGTGGGTGATCGGTACGGTGGGGCGATTGGAAAAGGTAAAGGATCAACTCAATTTGGTGCGCGCTTTTATCCGGTTAACAGAGAGCGCTCCAGACGCCCGCCAGCGGCTGCGGCTGGTTCTGGTCGGTGAAGGTTCATTGCGCACGGAACTTGAAAGTCTACTGGATAGCGCTGGTCTGCGAGATGTGGCCTGGCTGCCAGGGGCGCGGGATGATGTGCCGGAGTTATTGCGGGCGCTGGATCTTTTTGTATTGCCCTCGCAGGCTGAAGGGATTTCTAACACGATCCTGGAAGCGATGGCTTGCGGCCTGCCGGTCGTCGCGACCGCAGTGGGCGGTAATGTTGAACTGGTCGTGGATGGCGAGACGGGACGGCTCGTTGCCGCCAACAACCCGGAAGCGCTGGCGGCGGCAATGCGCGAATTTGTCGAGCATCCCGAGCGGATGCGCGCCTGTGGTGCAGCAGGACGGCAGCGGGTTGAGGAGCGGTTTAGCATGGAGGCGATGGTGACCGCTTATCTGAAAGTTTACGACGCAGTGTTGGAGTGAGAGGAAGTTATGTGCGGCATCACCGGCATTTTCGACACCCGTGGTCGGCGTGAGATCAACCGCGACCTTTTGCACCGTATGAATGAGTCTCAACACCATCGGGGACCGGATGAGGGTGGGCTGCATGTTGAGCCTGGGGTAGGACTCGGCCACCGGCGGTTATCGATCATCGATCTGTCCACCGGCCAGCAACCGTTGTTCAACGAAGACGGCTCAGTGGTCGTGGTCTTCAACGGTGAGATTTACAACTTCCAGGAGCTGGTCCCAGAACTGGAAGCGCTGGGGCATGCCTTTCACACCCGCAGTGATACTGAAGTGATTGTGCATGCCTGGGAAGCGTGGGGAGAAGCGTGCGTTGAGCGCTTTCGCGGCATGTTCGCCTTCGCTCTATGGGATCGCAATCAGGACACTTTGTTTCTGGCCCGCGACCGCCTCGGAGTCAAGCCACTGTTTTATGCGTTGCTGCCGGACGGTCAACTACTGTTCGGTTCCGAATTGAAGTCACTGTTGGCCCATCCGGGACTGGGGCGCGAGATCGATCCGTGCGCCGTTGAAGAGTATTTCGCGCTGGGTTATGTCGCCGAGCCGCGCACCATCTTCACCAGCGCGAAAAAGCTGTCGCCAGCGCATACCCTGCGGGTGCGGCGTGGTCAACCGATGCCGGAGCCGCGTGAATACTGGGCAGTGCGCTTCACCCTCGATAGCCGGTTGACGGAAATGGAGGCGTGTGAGGAATTGACGGCGCGATTACGCGAGTCGGTGCGACTGCGGATGATTGCGGAAGTGCCGCTCGGCGCGTTCCTGTCCGGCGGCGTCGATTCCAGCGCTGTGGTGGCGATGATGGCGGGGTTGTCCAGCGACCCGGTGAATACTTGTTCCATTGCGTTCACGGACCCAGCGTTTAATGAAGCGCAATTCGCGCAGCAAGTGGCGGCTCGTTATCAGACCCGGCATTTCGTCGATACCGTGGAAAGCGATGATTTTGATCTGATGGATACCCTGGCGTGGTTGTACGACGAACCCTATGCGGATAGCTCCGCTATTCCTACCTATCGGGTTTGTCAGTTAGCTCGCCAGCATGTCACTGTGGCGCTGTCCGGCGATGGCGGGGATGAAAGTTTCGGCGGCTATCGACGCTATCGGCTGCATTTGCTGGAAGAGCGCCTGCGGTCTCTGCTGCCTTTGCGTATTCGCCAACCCGTGTTTGGCTGGTTGGGGCGACTCTATCCCAAAGCGGATTGGGCGCCCCGGGTGTTCCGGGCCAAGACGACGTTTCAGGGTTTGGCGCGAGATGCAGTACACGCCTATTTTCATTCCGTGTCGATCCTGCGCGGTGAGATGCGCCAGCCGTTGTTTTCTACGGGCTTTAAGGCGCAATTGGGTGGTTATGACGCCCTAGAAGTGTTCCGCCGCCATGCCGCCCAGGCCGAGACCGACGATCCGTTGGCGTTGATTCAATACCTCGATCTTAAAACCTACCTGGTCGGTGATATCAACACCAAAGTGGATCGAGCCAGCATGGCGCATTCGCTGGAAGTCCGTGAGCCATTGATGGATCACCCGTTGGTGGAATGGTTGGCCGCGCTGCCTTCTTCGCTGAAAATCGGCCAGGGGGAAAGCAAGTATTTGCTGAAGAAGTCCATGGAGCCGTATCTGCCGGACGAAATTATGTACCGGCCCAAGATGGGCTTCGCCGTGCCGCTAAGCCGTTGGTTCCGGGGACCGTTGAGACAACGAGTACGCGATTCGTTGACCGGCGAGCGACTGTTAAGCACCGGCCTGTTCAATGCCGGCTATTTGCGCCATCTGGTCGAGGCGCATGAATCCGGCCGGCGCGATTACAGCGCGCCTCTCTGGACTATACTGATGTTCGAAGCGTTTTTGCGGCAGGTGGATCAGTAGAGAACAAACCTATGGGTCAATCGGTCATTTCATCGTGGATTATCTGGGCCGGGATTCTCACCATGAGGGTGATCCTTACGCTACGTCGATTATTCACCGCCGCCTGAATTTAAACTTTAAACGTGCTCCTGTAATACCATTTCTCTATAGATCAACCCTTTTAAGGTGAAGTCAATTTTTTGAATTTTAAAAAGTTAGGCAGATTATCTAGGCGTTTCCGGTGGTTAACCTTAGTTTGGAAGCCTATAAACCTTGTCTGAGAACCCAAAATTTCGCCCAGAACCTGCATGAAAGCAGGCTCACCTGAACAACAAACAATATAAATTTATACTTATCAAAGTGTTAAGCTCACCTTAAAAGGGTTGCTCTATAGATTTAATTCGTAAGGGCGATGAGCTAATGGCACTCGCCTTTAAGCGTAACCCTAATTTAGCTTTACCGAACCATGAGGAAACCAAAATGATTTATGAGGATGTTGAATCAAAGGTAGTCGGCATCCGCTTCCCAGTTTCATTACTCAACTGGATCGATGCTTTCTCAAGAGAAGAGGCGTTCCTGGAAGGATGGCGTGTGACCCGAAATAATGTTGTGATCGATGCGCTGGAAGCACAACGGGCGATTGAGTTGAGCAAGCAAGTAGAGCCTCGCCCATGACTGCCGCAACCTACGAAACTGACTTTTATGCATGGACGCAGCAACAGGCCGCGCTAATCCGGCAAGGGCTATTCAGCGAGTTGGATACTGCCCACTTGGCTGAGGAAATTGAGGACATGGGTAACAGCAATCGCTTTGCGCTTGAAAGCTATCTATCCAATGTCATCTTGCACTTGCTGAAATGGAAGTATCAGCCTGAACGACGCTGCACCAGTTGGGAATTGACCATTATCAATGGGCGGCATCAAACAGAAAAGCGACTCAAAAACAGCCCGAGCCTAAAGCCAAAACTGCCTGAGATTATCGAGGGCGAATATAAATTATCCCGTCGCAATGCCAGTGGCGAAACCGGCTTGCCACTGGCGACCTTCCCTGAACATTGCCCGTTTTCAGTCGATGAAATCACCGGTGATTATTGGCCGGATTGATGCCATCATGAGTGGCCCGCCCGCTGCCCTTGTGAAATCATGACTATCACTGCACTATCCCGTCGGGAATTCGACCAAGATGTCAATAAAGCCCAAAAGGCGGCCCAGAGCGGTCCCGTTTTCATTACCGATCAAGGCCGCCCCGTGCATGTGCTCTTGACCATTGAGGAATACCAGCGCATCACCCGTCACCCGATCAACATCGTCGAGTGGTTGGCGATGCCTGACGATGCCGACTTGGAATTTGAACCGCCCCGTTTGCGCGGTCCTCTTTATCAGCCGGCGGATCTGTCCTGTTTGCTCGTCGCGAGGAAAAGTTGATATGGCGACTATCCCCTTTAACAAACCCTACATGACCGGCAAGGAACTTTGGTATATCGCCCAAGCTCATGCCAACGGTCATCTGGCCGGCGACGGCAGTTTCACCAAACAATGCCAAACCTGGCTGGAGGCCCGTACCGGGACGCAAAAGGCGCTGCTGACTCACTCTTGTACTGCGGCTCTGGAAATGGCCGCCATTCTCGCCGACATTCAGCCGGGCGATGAGGTGATTCTGCCTTCCTACACCTTTGTTTCTACTGCTAACGCCTTCGTGCTGCGCGGTGCGACGCCGGTGTTCGTAGACATCCGCCCGGACACTCTGAATTTGGACGAAACCCAAATTGAGGCGGCGATTACTGAACGAACTAAGGCGATCGTTCCAGTGCATTACGCCGGGGTGGGTTGCGACATGGACGCCATCATGGCGATCGCTCGCCGACATCAGTTGATCGTCATCGAAGACGCAGCTCAAGGCATCATGTCCACTTACAAGGGCCGGCCGCTGGGATCGATTGGCCACTTGGGAACCCTCTCCTTTCACGAAACCAAGAACCTCAGCAATTCCCGGCGTCTTGATTCATAAGGACTTTTTTCGTATAACCAAATGACGTTTATGAAAAATATCCTTAAAAATATATGTCACAAAAATAAGAGACCGGGAATCGCTGGGATGTTGGCGGGGACACTCTAATTATCCCGCGAAAATCTGCTACTGCATATCTTGATCTTCTTCATAAGTTAGTGCGGTCGTATGCAAAGAACGAGACTGATTTTCTTGCGTTGCCTAACTTTCCAAGCCTGCACTCAATTTATCGTTCCAAGATGCCGGTTAGGAATATCTACGCGCTGTTTCCGCGAAGCGAGCGTTTCCAAAATGATGAAATCTCTCGAATCATGAATTCCAAGATATCTTTGATTATGGCTCAATATGGATTCCAGTCAGCTCGCTACATTATGCGACCAGCAGTTCCAAAAGGGGTCTGAGTAATCCCTTACCGCGAATCCGTGCGTTATGCACGAACTGAAAGAAGCCCAGGTAGAGCGGCA
>Ga0209573_1000291_pt1 | contig 116420 bp, 81 predicted proteins | sample TNRBio252014_DNA_FD_185870 | JGI IMG/M metagenome (GOLD analysis project Ga0209573, IMG submission 185870) | Wastewater treatment Type I Accumulibacter community from EBPR Bioreactor in Madison, WI, USA - TNR Reactor_6/25/2014_ DNA (SPAdes)... | ecosystem: Engineered > Bioreactor > EBPR >...
GCAGCGCAGTTGTCCCCGTGGCCTGCGCAAACCCACCACCGACTGGCCGCGTATCCGTCAGCGCTGCGAAGCCCATGGCTCCTGCGTTCTATCCATCCTACCCTTCTCTTTCCCTTGATGGCATTGGGCTAAAGCCGGGACTCCGAGCTCCAGATGCAAACCGGTGAAGCGCTTCCGGCTCTCCTGCTTGCTCACGGCGAGTGACAGAGCACGCTCATCACCCACAAGCACGCACAGCTTCTTCGCCCGCGTGATCGCGGTGTAGATCAGGCTGCGCTCCAGCAGCACATAATGCTGCGTGCTGACTGGAATGATGACGCAGGGGAATTCGCTGCCCTGGCTTTTGTGGATGGTCAGCGCGTAGGCGGGCTGTAGCTCGTCGAGTTCGCCTGGCTCGTATTCGACGAGGCGCTCCGCGTCGTAGCGGACATGAATTTTCACCGGATCGGCGTCGATGGCGGTGATGTGGCCGATGTCGCCGTTGAAGACTTCCTTGTCGTAGTTGTTGTGCGTCTGGATGACCTTGTCGCCGACGCGGAAGGTGGTCTGGAAGCGCTCGATCTCGAATTTCATCTCGTTCGGCGGATTGAGCGCGAGTTGCAGCGAGTGATTGAGCGAGGCGGTGCCGAGCAGGTTGCGGTTCATCGGCGTGAGCACCTGGATGTCGCGAATCGGATCAAAGCCATACTTGGCCGGAAGGCGGGTGTGGGCGAGCTGCACGATCAATTCACGAATCTCCTCCGCATCGGCGGCTTCGAGGAAAAAGAAGTCGCTGCCGCGTGCGGGCTTCAAATCCGGCACTTGGCCGCGATTGATCGAGTGCGCGCTGGTGATGATGCGGCTGCTGGCGGCCTGGCGGAAAATTTCGGTGAGCTTCACACACGGAACGGCTCCGCTGGCGATCAAATCATGCAACACCATGCCGGGGCCGACCGATGGAAGCTGATCCGAGTCGCCAACGATGAGCAAATGCGCGCCTTCTGGCAACGCGGAGAGCAGTTGAGCCATCAACGGCGCGTCGATCATCGAAGCCTCGTCGATGACGAACAAGTCGCCGACCAGCGGCTTGCCGCGATGACGGCCCCACTGGCCTTCGCCCTGGTATTCGAGCAGGCGATGCAGCGTTTTGGCCTCCAGGCCGGTGCTTTCGCTCAAACGCTTCGCCGCACGACCCGTGGGGGCCGCGAGCACGAGTTTGACCTGCTTGCTTTGCAGGATGACCAGGATGCTGCGCAGAATGGTGGTCTTTCCCACGCCGGGACCGCCGGTGATGATGAGCAATCGCTGCCGCAAGGCCTCGCGCACGGCCCGCTGCTGGCTTTCGGCCAGTTCTTTGCCCGTTTTCTTCATCACCCAGGCAAGCGCGGCGTCTTCGTCGATGGGAGGATAGGCTGCGGGAACAGCCGCGAGCGATTTCACACTAGCGGCGATGCTTTGCTCGGCGGCACGAAGATACGGCAGGTAGAGAAACTCGCCGTGACGCTCGATTTGGTCGCTGGCGGTGAGGGTTTCGATTTGGGTGCGGATGAGGGCATCCGCGCTCCCGAGGACTTCCAGCGCTTTTTCGACCGTTTTGGCCTCAGGAAAACAGCAGTGGCCGTTTTGGGCCGCTGTTTCGAGCACATGCAGAATCCCGGCTTTGATGCGCTCCGGCGCGTCCTCGGCCACACCGAGCTGATAGGCGATGTCATCGGCCGTTTTGAAGCCGATGCCGCGAATGTCCTGCGCGAGACGATACGGATTCTCCTTCAACACCGCCTGTGCCTCGTCGCCATACGTCTTGTAGATGCGCAGCGCCCGCGAGGAGCTGATGCCGTGCTGATGCAGAAAAAGCATGATGCCATGAATCGACTTCTGCCTCATCCACGACTCCCGAATCTCGATACGGCGCTTCTTGCCCACGCCCTCGACATCTTCGAGCTTCTTCGATTCGTTCTCAATGATGTCGAAGACCTTGGGGCCGAACTTTTCCACGATGCGCTTCGCATGCGCCGGGCCGATGCCTTTGATGAGGCCGCTGCCGAGATAGCGCTCGATCCCGCTGAGTGAATCGGGCCTGCGCAGCTTCAAGTCATCCGACTTGAACTGCGGCCCGAAGTCGCGGTTCGGCTCCCACACACCCCGCGCCTCAAATTCCTCGCCCGCGACCACACGCGGAGCCTTGCCGATCAGGCTGACCGTCTCCTGCCTGCCAGCAGGCACCACCTTGAGGATGCAGAAGCCGTTTTCCTCATTGTGAAACACCACGCGGTCCACAAGTCCGCGCAGGACTTCGGGCTTGGTGATATTTCGTGGCGGTGGCATGAGCGCAGGCTAGGCAAGCCCGCCGCTTGTGCGAGGGCGAATCACTCCAGCTTGGAAAACACTCCGGCGGCGGCATTCACGGAGATCTTTTGATTGGCCGCATACGCCCTGGCGGCCGCCATGCGCATCTCTGGACGGGAACCACCACGCAGCCAGACATCAAGAGCATCGCGCAGCAGGAAGGCTCCGGGGTACATGAGCTGCTCGGTGGTGAGAACGGGACGCGCCTTCAACGCTTCGAGATGTGGTTTGTAATACCGGGCGCTGATGCAGCAGAGGATGATGGCGTCCGTCGGTTTGGCCGCTGGATTGACCGCCGTGACTCCCACGGGTGCATCCATGAGGCCGTTGTGGCCGATGAAAGCGGTCAGATCGCTTTTGCGACCGTGCAGGTTCGCAAAGAAGGCTTCGAGGCATTGGTGAATGTTTTTACCGCGCCATGCCTCGGCAACGAGGAGGCAGTCCTTCGTGGTGTGACGATACGAACGGCGCTCAAGAATCTCCGGCGTGGGATTCTCCTCCGTTCTTTCGAGCTTCCAGACCTTGCTGCGGCCAAAGACGGATTTGAGGCCATCAGTGGTGCCCCAATACAGATTTGCGGCCGCGTCGTCGCCATTGCCGATCTTCGCAGGCACGGGAGCGATGCCCTGGCTGGCATTATCAGCGAGCGCGACGAAGACGTGGACGCGTTTGGGTTCCGCAGATGTGGTTTGCGCAAACCAACTGAGAGCCAACACCAAGGTAAATGCATTAACTCTACTGGCTGATCTCATGACGCTCCCAATAAACCACTTTTCTTGTAACTGGATTTACACGAATGAAATAGGCATATCCACGAGCCTCCAATGAGGCTGAGAGAAGTTCGACTCCAACATGTTCTGAAAGTGCCTTGCGTCTCTTGTCCAGCACGTTGGACCATTCGTCTCCTCTGGCGGCGAGCAGTATCTGCTCGTCCAGAAAGTCGAGGTAGCTTTGGTCAATGACACGGCATTCAACCTGGGACAGATGGTCAAGATATGGCCCAACTTCAACTGCGAGGTCTGGTTCACGGGAAATGATCTCTTTCATCACCGAGTTCATGGCATGCGCTTAGAACTTCAATTCCTCGCCGAAGATCATGCGGGCGGCCTGGGCGACGTCTTTGTCGCCACGACCGGATAGGTTGACGAGGATGATCTGGTCCTTGCGCATCGTGGGGGCGACTTTTTGCACTTCGGCGACGGCGTGGGAGCTTTCGAGGGCGGGGATGATGCCTTCGACCTGGCTGAGTTCCTGGAAGGCGGCGAGCGCCTCGGCGTCGGTGGCGTAGTTGTAGGTGACACGGCCCTGATCGTGCAGCCAGGCGTGCTCGGGGCCGATGGCGGCGTAATCGAGACCAGCGCTGACGCTGTGGGTGAGTTCGATCTGACCGTCGGCATTGGCGAGCAGCCAGGTCTTCGTGCCTTGCAGCACACCGAGGCGGCCGCCTTGGAAGCGGGCGGCGTGACGCTCAGGAATGATGCCGTCCCCACCGGCCTCGACGCCGGTCATGCGCACGTCTTTGTCGTTGAGGAAGGGATGGAACAAGCCAATCGAATTGCTGCCGCCGCCGACGCAGGCGACGAGCAGATCGGGCAGGCGCTCCTCGCGCTCCAAAATCTGGCGGCGCGCCTCAACGCCGATGATGCGGTGGAAATCGCGCACCATCATCGGAAACGGATGCGAACCAAGCGCGGAGCCGAGGATGTAGTGCGTGGTGCGCACGTTGGTGACCCAGTCACGCATGGCCTCGTTCACGGCTTCTTTGAGCGTGGCCTGGCCGGCGGTGACGGCGACGACTTTGGCACCCAGGAAACGCATGCGTGCGACATTGAGCGCCTGACGCTCCATATCGACCTGACCCATGTAGATGATGCATTCGACGCCGAAGCGCGCACACACGGTGGCGGTGGCAACGCCATGCTGACCGGCGCCGGTTTCGGCGATGATGCGCTTTTTACCAAGACGCTGCGCGAGCAGGATCTGACCGAGTGCGTTGTTGATCTTGTGCGCACCGGTGTGCAGCAGATCCTCGCGCTTGAGATAGACTTTGGCTCCTCCCATTTTTTCCGTCCAACGTTCGGCAAAGTAGAGAGGCGTGGGGCGTCCGACATATTCGTGGAGCAGACGGTCGAGCTCTTTTTGGAAGGCGGGATCAGCCTTGGCCTTCTCATAGTGGTCGGACAGCTCGGTGAGGGCCGCCATGAGCGTTTCGGGCACGAACATGCCGCCATACTGGCCGAAGTGGCCGTGGGTGTCTGGCATCACGGGGAGAGGAAGGAGCGAGGCGGCGGTCATGGGGTGGTGAAGCTAGTACGAATGCCGTGATTGGCAACGTCCACGCTGAATTACGGCTGTGGCCGCATCACGATCACTCTTCGTGACCGCCGTTTTCGAGTGCGGTGATCTTTTTTTCCAGTTCACGGACACGCTCGAGCAGATCAGGGATCTTGGCCGGGAGGCTGAGCATCTTGCGGCCTTCCATGAGCGGGCGCGCCGGGAAACCAGTGTAGGCTCCAGGTTGGTGAATGCTTTTGGTGACGCCGGATTTGGCGAGAAACATGGACTGGTCGCAAATTTCAAGGTGTCCGGCCACGCCGACCTGACCGCCCATGGTGACGTAGTTGCCCAGGCGGGTGCTGCCGGAGATGCCGGTCTGCGAGACGATGATGCAATGCTTCCCGAGGATGCAGTTGTGGCCGATCTGCACGAGGTTGTCGATCTTGGTGCCCTCACCGATCCAGGTGCGGCCAAAACGCGCACGGTCAATGGTAGTGCAGGAGCCGATCTCGACATCGTCGTCGATCTGCACGATGCCGACTTGGTCGATCTTCTGGTGGCGGCCCTGGACGAGTTCGTAACCGAAGCCGTCGCTGCCGATGACGGAGCCGCTGTGCAGGATGACACGACTGCCGAGCACACAACGTTCTTTGATGACGGCGTTGGAGTGAATCACGCAGTCCATTCCCAGGCTCACCCCACACCCGATGGAGGCTCCCGCATGAATCGTGGTGCCATCCCCGATCTTCACGCCTTCTTCAATCACCGCATGCGGCCCGATGCTGACTTTCTGCGGGTCAAAGACGGCGTCACTGGCGACGCTGGCGGTCTCATGAACTCCTGGCACGAACTCCGACGATGGCGGGCCAAACACGCGAATGACACTTGAGAACGCCAAGGTGGGGTTTTTGACGCGAATGAGGGCGAGTTCCTGCGGCACCTCCGAGACATCCAGATCCTCAGGCACCAGAGCGACGCTGGCGCGAGTGGTTTTGAGCGCGGGCAAGTAGCGCACATTGCCCAGGAAGGTGGCGTCTCCCGGCCCTGCGTCCATGATGGAATTGATGCCGGTAATGACCGCCTCGCACGGACCGCTGACAAGCTCGCCGACGACTAGCTCGGCCAGTTTTTGAAGACTGATGGAACTGCTCATGAAAACAGGCTGGAGAATGACGTGGAAAAGAAAAAAGGCACGTCGCAATTGAATGCGGCGTGCCCGGTGAGGTTGAAAACAAGAAACTTGGTTATTTCTTGGCCTCGTCTGCCGGAGCCTTGGCCGGCTCGGCTCCCGGAGGCGGGGCGTTCTTGTTGAGCTCGACGATGAGCTGGTCCGTCATGTCGGTGGCAGCACCTTCCTTGACGTGAAGGATGATGGGGATGGTGGAGAGGCTGACGCCGGTCTTGTCGAAGACGATGTCGAAGCCGTCCGCCTTCGATTTGTCACGTACAACGACAAGGATTTCCTCATAGAGTCCTTTGCGGATCTGCATGTCCTCCTGCTTGAGCTGGGTCTGGCGGCGCTCGGCGAACTCCTGCATCTCCATTTCCATGGACCGGATTTCCTTCACCTTCTCACCGAGCTCGGCGGCGTGCCTGTTGCGCTGTTCAGGGGTGATGATGGGGTCCTGGGCGGTTTTCTGGAGCTTCTGAGCCTCAGTGGCGAGGCTTTTGTAAACGGTCTGGCGCTCCTGCATCTCCTGGGCGGCCTTCTCGTAGTTGCCTTTGTATTTCTCTGCGGCTGACTTGGTCTTGTGAAACTCCTGGAAGACTTTGGACATGTCGATCACACCGATTTTGAGATCGGCGGCCTGGAGGGTGACGGAGGCGGCGAGGGAGAGGGCGATAAACGCGCTGCGAATCATAGGGACGTGAGTTTGGTGGAGGTTGAGTAGGCAGACAAACAAAATGTCTGACACACAGGCTTAGAACTTGTAGCCCATGTTGAACTGGAAGCGACCAGAACCGGAGAACTGGTCATTGGAGACCGGAACGGCATAATCAACACGGATTGGCCCGATGGGCAGGAACAACCGCAGGCCGATGCCGACATCGGAGTAAATCTCCCCGTCGCCGACGAAGCTGCCAGAGGCACCACTGATCGTTCCAATATCACCAAAGAAGGCGACACGCGGCGCCTTGTCGGGCACGGCGCCCATGATGTTGACGGGCACGGTGTACTCTGCCGTGGCGTAAATGGAGGTCTTGCCACCGAGAGGCTCGCCACTGGTGTCCTTGGGACCGGCCTCACGGAAATCGAAGCCACGCAGGTTGTTGGCACCACCGAGGAACAACCGCTCAAAGATCGGCACATTGCTGCCTTCCACCGCGCGGAACATGCCCTCAAAGCTCAGAATCGTGTCTCCAGGAAGACTGAAGAACTGCTGTCCTCCGAAATTTGCACCATAGGCGTTCACATCCATGGCGGAAGCCATCGCCCCGACCTCAAGCTTGTGACCACGCCGTGTGAGAAAAACATTGTCACGCGTGTCATGCACCCAGCTCACGAAAGCTTTGCTTTGCACATAGCTGCCCGCCTCCCGGCGGATGATGGCAGTGGCGCCTGGGTCGATGTTGTCGATCTCCACCTGCTGGAGCGTTAAACCGCCCTCAATGTAGGAGTGCTCGCCTGTTTGTTTGCGCAGGCTCACCGTGGCACCGGCCTCGGTTTGGTCAAACTGGTTGGAGATGAAGAACATGTTGCGGTAGAAGAGATCGACGCTCAGGGCGAGCGGGCGGCCCAGGAACCACGGCTCGGTCCAGGTCACGCTCATGTCGCGGCGGAGATCACCAGCGCGGATATTGGCGTTGAAACGCTGGCCGCCCCCACGGAAGTCACCCCAGTCGCTGATGTCAAAATTCGTCTGGGTGACGGAGATGAACGCGGTCAGGCTGTCGATGGAGCTGAAGCCCGCGCCGAAATTCACGGTCCCGGTGGACTGCTCGACGACGTTGATGTCCACATCCTTGTAGCCTTCGACCAAGGAAGGCGTGTTGCGCACATCCACAGCACTGAAGTAGTTGAGATTTTCCAAGCGGCTCTTGCCTGCGGCGATTTTCACCGTGTTGAGTTCCTCGCCAGGGGCAAAGGGCATTTCACGGCGGATCACCTCGTCCTCGGTGATGCTGTTGCCGGAGATGTTGACCTTGCTGATGTAGGACTTGGTGCCCTCGCTGATGTTGTAGGCCACGGTGACCAAACCGGGGCCGGCATCGAGAATGCTGGTTTCCACACGGGCATCAGCATAGCCACGGGAGCCATAATAATCCTGGATCATCTTTTCATCCGCGCGGACGAAGCTGCCGACATAGGGGAAGTTTGGCTCGGTCTTGATGCCCTGGTTCAGCGCCTCCTGAGTGAAGACCGTGTTGCCGCTGATGCTGACGCCCGCCACGTCATACTTGCCGCCCTCATTGATCACAAACACGAGGTCCATTTTTTTCGCCGAGACCGGTTCACGGCGCACTTCAGTGACTTTCACATAGACATAGCCTTCATCTTGAAACGCCTGCTCGATGATTTTGATGTCCTCCTGCATGTGCTGGCTGTTCAGCTTGCCAGCCTTGCCCCACAGGTTCCAGAAATGATGCTCGCGGGATTTCAGCTTGGCGCGCAGCTTGCGGGCACTGAGCGCTGTGTTTCCTTCAAAACGAATGTCATTGATAATGCCGCGCGCGCCCTCGTCCATCTTGAACAACACGGTGGAGAAACCCTCACGGGTGGAAGGCGTGACGTCATAGCTGACAATCACGTCCGAATAACCCTTCTTCTCATACAGCTCGACGATCTTCTGCTGCGCCGCGGTGAGTTTACCGTCATCCACGGGATCTCCGACCTTCACCTCGAGTTCCTTCGTCAGACGGTCGTTGTCGAAAACGGTGTTTCCCACGAAGCCCAGCTCGCCGATGCCGCCGCGGCCGACGATTTCCACGATCACACGCACCCCGCCGGCAACGTCCACGGCACGGATATCGAGATTTTCCACCACGCCTGTGCTGTAGAGGGCACGGATGTCACGCTCCACCGCCTCGTCCGTGAAAGGCTGGCCCACACGCGTGGACATCTGGCTGCGGATGCGATTCTCATCCAGCTTCACCGCGCCTTTGAAGGTGATTTGCACGTCCTTTACCATCTTTCTTGCCGCAGATGCCTGAGGGAGGCCCACCTGCGCCTGCAACTGCGGATTAGGCACGGTCGCGAGAGCTAGAGTGGCGGCGGCCAGCAGGCTGAATCGCGGGTAAAAAAAGTTTCCTTGGGTCATATATGAGGCGGTCTCGGGAGTGAAGGGACGCTGCGCCGTATGGGGCACAAAATTTGAAGCCGCATTACTGCGTCCATGAAGCACAACGTCAAGGTGTAAGTTCGGGATCATCCGGGCCTGTTTTTTGACGTCATTCCCAGCTCTCCAAGCATGTTTCGTGCAAATCTTTGGCCTCTCATGCCTGCGCGGTTTAAGAACCGCCCCGCCCATGCTCCGCACCGACCTCCGCGACTACCTCCAGCTTCATCTCGTGGTGCTGGCTTGGGGGCTGACGGCCATCCTGGGCAAGCTGATCCTGCTGCCCCCCGTCGATGTCGTGCTCTGGCGCACCTTGCTGGCCGCCCTGGGATTCACGCTGATCACGCGGCTGCTGGGACACCGCCTCACGATCTCACCACGCATCGCGGCCGCGATGCTCGGCGTCGGCATCATCCTAGGCCTGCACTGGATTTTGTTCTTCTGGTCGGCTCGGCTCGCCACCGCCTCTGTCTGCCTCGCCGCCATGCCCACGGCCATGCTCTGGTGCTCGCTGATCGAGCCCCTGATCGACGGCACCAGACGCTGGCGGCTCTCCGAACTCGTCGTCGGCCTGATCATGGTCGGGGCCGTGTGGCTGATCTACGAGTTTGAGTTTCGCCACTGGCTCGGTTTTTCCGTTGCCATCGCCTCCGCCGTGCTCGCGGCGTTTTTTGCCACCTTCAGCAAACAGCAGGTGGCCGGGGCGGCGCATTGGAGTGTCATCGGCGCTTATCAAATGACCGGCGCGTTCATGGCAGCCCTTGTTTCACGGCCTTTCCTCGAAAAAGGGCTGATGCCCGCGCTGCCAGACGCTTTTTCGGCGCTCTGGGTCGTCGTGCTCGCCCTCGTCTGCACCGTGGCCGCGTACGCCGGCTTCATGGACGTGCTGCGGCGGGTCAGCGTCTTCACCGTTAACGTCGTGTACAATATGGAGCCTGTTTACGGCATTCTTCTGGCCGCCCTCGTCTTCGGACAGGCCGAGTTCATGAGCGGCGGCTTTTACCTCGGGGCCGGCATCATCATCGCCGTCGTTCTCACCCTGCCGTGGATCAGGCGATGGGTGGAAAAGTGATCCGCACCTCGGCGGGAAACTTTTTTTGAATCCAGGACGCTTTCAACGTCGCAAAAACTTGTGTGACCGCAGAAGCTCTGGCATGGAAACCGCGCCTCGTCCCCCGGGACAACCGCAGTCACCATCACGCCGCAGGAGCGCCCCCTCTCCGACGAGCGCTCGAAGCCCCCATGAGCCAGCCAGAACTTAACGACGAAGAACTGCTCCAGCGCGCTGGACGCAGGGACGCTCGTGCGTTTGAGCAGCTTTACGACCGGCTCGCCCCCCGCCTCTACGGCCTGCTGCGGCAGATGCTCCACGACGAGCGTGAGGCCGAAGACGTGCTGCAGGACAGCTTCGTGCAGCTTTGGGATCGCGCGCCCAGCTTCGACCCCGCCCGCAGCAAGGCATTCACCTGGTCCGTGATGATCGTCCGCCACAAGGCCATCGACCGCATGCGCATGCTTGGCCGCCGCAACCGCCTCGTCGAAAGCGCCGCTCTGGAACGCTCCGTGCTGGATGCGGAAACCCATGTGGCAGCCGATGCCGGGCTGGAAACTGCCGAGAGGGCGCAGACCGTGCTCGCCGCCCTGCGCGAACTGCCCAAGGACCAGCGCCAGTTGATCGAGTTCGCCTTTTTGAAGGGATTGACGCATCATGTCATCGCCGAATCACTCAACCTGCCGCTCGGCACGGTGAAGACCCACATCCGCCGCGGGCTCCTGCGCCTGCGCGATCTGCTGAAAGGAGGCGACTGATGGACGAACGACATGAAGAACTGGCCGCCCTGAACGCCCTCCGCATGCTCGAAGGGGACGAGCAACGCGCCCTGGACGGCGCATGCGTGGCGGACAAGGAGCTGCGCGCTCTCAACGCCGAGCTGGAGCAGGCCGCCGCCGATCTGGCGCTTCTCGTCACTCCCGTGGAGCCGCCCGCTGGGCTGAAAAAGCGCATCCGCGCCCAAATTCGCTCCAAAGGCGGCGCTGCGGCCTTTGGCATCTCGCGTGGTGCCATCGTGGCCGCCTCCGGCTGGGCGCTCGCCGCCGGACTGGCCGTGGCCTCGGTCTGGCTGTGGAATGAACGCTCAAGACTCATCGAGCAGCATGCCTCCGCCGTGAGGGCCATCGCCGCCACGATTCCTGCCAGCAACCCTTCCGAGGAAAAAAAGGAAACGCGCAGCCTCGAAGACGAGCTCAAAAGCATCCGTGCCGACTACGAGAAGAAACAGGCCACGCTGAACAGCGAGATCGAATCCCTCCGCAAACGGGAGACCGAGGCGCAGACGCGCATCACCCAGCTCACCACCGAGACAGAGGCTCTGAAGAAGCAAGATACCGAGGCCCAGTTGCAGATCGCCAGCCTGCAAAGCAAGGTCTGGGAATACCGCCGCAGCGAGATGGCCGTCGTGTGGGATGGCAGGCGCGGCCAGGGCGTGATCATGCTCGACAAAATGCCCCGCGCCGAGTCCGGCAAAGATTACCAGCTCTGGGTCGTAGATCCAGGCAAGCCTGACCCTGTGAGCGCGGGTGTCATCACCGTGGATGACAAAGGCTCCGCCAAAACCGTCTTCAAACCCATCGCTCCCGTCGGCGAGACCGCCAAGTTTGCCCTCAGCGTCGAGAAAAAAGGCGGCGTGCCCAAAAACGAAGGGCCGATTGTCTTCATCGGTCCGTGATGTAATAGGGCCATTCCTGGCCCATGCCGGTTAGTTCACTTCACAAAACGGTAGTGGCTCACGATCCACTCCTCACCCTCGCGGCAGCCCCACAACTCCGCGCAGGCCATGAAGAAAATGCGCCAGTAGCACCACCACTTCACCGCCTGGTCCGCGCCATACGTTTCAGAAAAAAGCGGCATGATCTCTGCCTTGTTCGCGTCCATCTTCGCCAGCCACGCCTCCGAGGTCTTGCTGTAGTGCATCCCGCTCACACACCAGTGCTCCTCGATCTTGAGATGATCCTGGAAGTAGAGCAGCAGGTCGTCTGATGGCATCTGGCCGCCGGTGAAGAAATACTTCGCCATCCAGTCGTCATCGCTCGTCACCTCGTAGTGGTACGCATGTTCGCGATGCGTGAAGATATGCACAAACAGCTTCCCGCCAGGCTTCAGCCACGTCGAGACGCGGCGCAGCAGTTCCTGGTAGTTCTTCATGTGCTCAAACATCTCAACCGACACGCAGCGGTCGAAGATCCCCTCCCCCACGCCCTCAAAGTGAATCATGTTTGCAGTGATGATCGTCAGATTCTTCAAACCGCGCCGTGCCGCCTCCGCGTCGATGAATTCCTTCTGCGTGCGTGAGTTCGAGACACTCGTGATCTGCGCGTTCGGGTAATGCTCCGCCATCCACAGCGAAAGCGAGCCCCAGCCGCAGCCCAGCTCCAAAATGCGCTGTCCGTCCGCCAGCTCCGCTCGCTCGCAGGTCAGGCCCAGCATGATCGCCTCGGACTCATCAAACGTCGTCGCATCCTCCGGCCAGTAGCCGCTGCTGTACTTCAAATGCTTCCCCAGGCAGAGCTGATAAAACCGCGTCGGCACCTCATAATGCTGCTCGTTCGCCTCCTGCGTCGAGATGGCCACCGGACTCGCCTTCAAGCCTTTCACATGCAGCAGCAGCGCCGCTTTTTGCGCCGCGATGCTCGGCTGCTTGTGCCTGCGCAGCGTCTCCGCCAGCCGCTGGCGTATGCCAAAACGGATGACAGCATCAGGCAGAATGTCTTTGGCGAGGAGGTCGTTGAGGTTCAGCATAAATCCAAGTCTCTATGCGGCTCCGGCACGGGCTTGGATTCATTTTTGTGCCGCCAAATTCCGCGTTTTCACATCACAGGGGGACGTCGAGTGAAACGGCGCAAGCTCCGGGAACGTTCTCGCTGCCGCATGAAACGAACGCTTCTCTTTCTTCTCACTACCTTCACTCTCCACGCCCAGCAGCGTGTGGAGGTTTCGCGTGATCTTTGGATCTCGGCTTACTCGAAGGAGGTGGAGGGAAACAACGGCGGATCGCATCGGTTAAAGCTCAAGGGCATCCAGGAATTCTTCCTCATCGACTTCGATCCGGCGGCGCTGCGCGGGAAGAAGGTGGTCAAAGCGCAACTGCATGTGCATCTGGCCTCGCCGGAGCATCCGCTGATGCGCACAACGGTCTCCACGATCACGCAGGACTGGGTGGAAGGCGCGGGCAGCAGTTATTCAAAGACGCCGGGCGCGAGTTCCTTTGTGTGGGCCAAGACGGGCGAACTGCGCTGGGGCAACAATGACCCCGACATCACCAGTGTCGTTTGTGGTGAAGGCGGCTCCGTTTGGGGCTTTGGCGATGCCTCCGCGCCGGATGCGGAGGGCTGGCAGATCATCCCGATTGCGTCTGAGGTAGCTCAAGCACGACTCGATGGCCGCTCGCATGGCTTTTACGTCATCGACGACATCGGCAACGAATACACGCGCGATGGAAACGCGGTGAAGTTCACGAATTTCGTGAACCGCTACGTTTCAAGCCGCGAGGACAAACGGGTACACAAACCCTACTTCACGCTCTGGCTCGAAGACGGCACGGTCGAGGCTCCCAAAGCCGTCAACAAGGTCAATCAGGTCACCAGTGCCTCTCTACCCCCCGTTCCGGCCACTTCGTCTGTGAAGCCCACTCTACCTTCCAAAGACGTTTTCGGCCGCGAACTGGCCTCGACGCACTTTTTCGCCGCGAAGGGCGAAGCCATCGGTTTTTCCGTCATCGGCAAGCCGCTCATCAAAGCTCCGAATCTCGGCGTGAAGCTCTACTCGATGCCAAAAGTCGGCGGCTTCACCGATCCGCTCGTCCCCGGCGAAGCCGAAAGCGAGGAGACCTTCATCGACCTGCATGTGCAGAAAGACACACCCGCAGGCACTCACGGCGGCACGGTGACGGTGAATGGCACCGTGATGCCCTTCACGATCACGGTTTGGAACTTCACACTGCCGGATCGTTTGTCGTTTCTGCCGCAGATGAATGCCTACGGCCTGCCGGGGCATGCGCGTGACTACTACCGGCTCGCGCATGAGCATCGCGTGGTGCTGAATCAGCTTCCGTATGGCTGGACCGGCAAGGTGGACGAGCCAGCTCCGAAGCTCGGCGGCGATGGGAAGTGGGACTGGACGAAGTTCGATGCCGAGTTCGCCCCGCTGCTTGATGGCAGCGCCTTCGCTGATCTGCCGCGCGGCGCGGTGCCGGTGGACGCGTTTTATCTTTTGCTGAATGAGAGCTGGCCGATGAAGCACGACGAGCACTTCAAAGGCGGCTACTGGATCGAGAGCGCATTCGATGAAGCCTACTGGACGCAGTTCCGCGCGATGTCGGCGGAGATCGCAAAGCATCTCGAAGCGAAGGGCTGGACCGAACCGATGTTTGAGTTCTACCTCAACAACAAGGTGTACTTCAAAAAGGACGACTGGCGAAAGTGCACCGCGGCCTGGATTTTCGATGAACCGGTGCACACGCAGGACTTCTGGGCCATCCGCCACTACGGTCGCGAATTTTGGAATGCCGTCGCGCCCTATCCGAAGGTCAATCTGACTTATCGCGCCGACATTTCCCGTCCGCAGTGGCAGCGCGAGTTGCTCGACCACTGCGTGAACGTTGAAGTCGTCAGCGGCGTGCTGCGCGACTACTGGCCTCGCATTCAGCGTCGCGCCGAGGCCTGCGGCAATCTTTACTACATGTATGGCGGCGCGAACGCCATCGGCACGCCAAACATCGCCAACGCCGCGTGGTGCGTCGAGGCCTGGTCGCTCGGCGCGGATGGCGTCGTGCCCTGGAACACCATCGGCAAAGACGATGCGTGGCAAACACCCGACGAACTCTCCGTGCTCTACCCGACCGCGAGCGGCCCCGTGCCCAGCCTGCGCTTGAAAACCTTCCGCGCCGGTCAGCAGCTCGTCGAGTATCTCACCCAATACTGCGCCGTCTCCGGCGAAAGCCGCGAAAGCGTCATGGCCTCCATTCGCGCCATTCCAGGCCTCAGCGCCACCTTGGTGAAGAAGAACGAAGAGGATGCAGGCAAATCCCAATTCGGCGTGGAGACACAACCGGCTTTTGAAGCCCTGCGCATGTCTTTGGGTGCCTACCTCAATGCCAAAGCCCCCGCACCGAAGGATCGCTGGTTTGATCCGCGACCTGCACGACCGGATTTGAAGAAAGCGCGGGAAATCGTGCCGCTCACTCCTTGATGAGCGGATGCGTGCGCTGCACGAGCGGGAAATCGACACGCTGGCCGGTGATACCAGCCTGGAAGACTCCATGCGCCATCTCGATGGCCTTTATGGCACGTTCACCGGAGCCGAGAGGTTCGCGGTTTTCAGCGATGGCCTGGAGCCAGTCACGCACGACACGGCGATGCGAGGCATCATAGCCGGTGAGGCCTTCAAAGGTGGTCTTGGTAGCGGGATCGACACCGCCCGTCCAGTCCTGCCACAACTCGGTGCGCGTGGTCGGCGTGCGATTCGGCTCGGTGAGCAGTGAAATCGTGGGCGCGAAGCCAGAAAGCAGCCGCACGATGCCGCGAGTGCCGATGATCTCCATGCCAAAGGGGCCAGCAGCCTTCTCCAAACCCACACGACTGCGAAAAGTGACGTTCACGCCAGAATCCATCGCGAAACTCGCAAAGATGTCGTCGCCAACCACGGGGCCGACTTTGTCGGAAGGCGATTCTTTGGCATCGGTGAGCGTCGCGGGCCTGCCCTCATGCCGAATGCGTGCCTGACACGATTGCACCTCGCCGCCGAACAGCCGTGCGAGATCAAAGACATGCAACCCGAGCACCATCATGTCCTGCCCACCCGCTCGCGCACCCATCTTGCCGACGGCGTGGATTTCCAACACGTCACCGATCAGGCCTTCGCGCAGAGCTTTCTCCAAACGCCGCACGCTCGGAGCCATGCGTGTGACGTGTGCCACGGCGACGCGACGCTGTTTCGACTTCGCGAGCGTCAAGATGTCATCCGCCTCGGCCAGCGTGATGGTGAAAGGCTTCTCCAAATACAAATGCGCACCGGCTTCCAGCGCCGCCATCGACATGGCGTGGTGCTCCGTGGCCCAGCGCGGCGCGATGGCAACGAGATCGGGCTTTTCCTTCTCCAACATCTCGTGGTATTCGGCGTAGTCGCGCGCGGCACCTGAGGCGGCCTTTGCTTTGGCTCGACCCGCTTCGTCGGGATCAGCGACGGCGACGACGCTCACATTCGGCAGTCCTGCAAAGATAAGCTCGATGCCATGCCCGTAATCGCCCGCGCCCGTGTGGCCTATGACGGCGGCTTTAAGCTTCGGGGCATCAGCCGCACGCAAGGCATGTGTCGCGGCCCAAGCGGTGCTGCCAAGAAGAAGATTACGTCGAGTGGTGGTCGTCATGGTGAAGGGAATACGAGCCGTGAGGCGTTGGTTTGACATTGCATGAAAATCACCGCGCCCATCCTTGCCTGCCTCGCTCTTCTCAGCCTGTCTGCTGCCGTCTCGGCGCAGGAAAAGGTCTTCAAAGCGGGAGCCGCGACCAGCAACATCACGCCGCCGCTGGGAATGGAGATCGTGGGCAACTTCGCTCCGCGTCCCATCGCAAAGCATGTGCATGATGAGCTGCATGTGCGCTGCCTCGTGCTCGATGATGGCACCACGAAGCTCGCCTTTGCCGTTGCGGACACCATTTCGCTCGGGCGCGATGTTTGGGACGAGACGAAGAAGAAGGTCGAGGCCGCCACGGGCATCCCGGTGTCGAACATGATGTTCTCAGGCACACACACGCACTCCAGCGTCTCGGCCATCACAAACAAAGATCCCTCGCTCGACTACCGCAGCTTCATCATCTCACGCGTGGCGGATGGCGTGCGCCGCGCTTTGAACAATCTGGAGCCCGCCCGCATCGGCTGGGGTTCGGGAAAGGTGCCGCAGCATGTCTTCAATCGCCGCTGGCTGCTGAAGGAAGGCGTCACGAATGACAACCCCTTCGGCGGCAAAGATCGCGCCGTGATGAATCCGAGCAGCCTGCTTCGTTCACGACTCGCTGGACCGGCCGGACCGACGAATCCCGAGGTCTATTGCCTCTCCGTGCAGGCCACCGACGGACGCCAGATCGCGCTCATGGCGAACTACTGGCTGCACTACGTTGGCGGTGTGAGCAGAGAAGACCTGTCCGCAGATTACTTCGGTGAGTTCTGCCTCCGCATCGAACAGGCCCTGGACGCGCCTTGCGTCGGCATCCTCGCCAACGGCCCCTGTGGCGACGTGAACAACAACGACTACAGCGGCAAAACACCCGCTGTGAAGCGCGAGCCGTATGAGAAGATTAAACTCGTCGCGGGCGACCTCGCACAGGAGGTGCTGCGCGTTCACAAAACGCTCAAGCATCAAGACTGGGTGCCTCTCAAAGCCGCCGCGAGTGATCTGGAGTTAGCGGTGCGTCGTCCTACACCCGAGATGATCTCCTGGGCCGAAAGCGTGCTCGCCAAACCCAAAGAAGCCACGCCCACACATCGCCTGGAGCAGCCCTACGCCGAGCGCACGCTTGCTGCACGCAATGCCAAGCCGGACACGATTCAGGCACTCATCCAGGCCTTCCGCATTGGTGACCTCGGCATCGCGTCCATCCCCTTCGAGGTCTTCACCGAGATCGGTCTCGAAATCAAAGCCCGCAGCCCCTTTGCCGACACCTTCACCATCGAACTCGCGAACGGCAGCAACGGCTACCTGCCCACGCCCAAGCACCACGACCTCGGCGGCTATGAAACCTGGCTCGGCACCAACCGCGTCGAGCGCGAAGCCTCTGTGAAGATCACCGCGAGGGCGCTAGAGATGCTGAAGAAGGTGCGCTGACTCACACCCGCCGCAGCGGTTGGGAGAAGATCATGTCCACGATGGGAATCGGCGTGCGAAGCGCGGGGTCGGTGCTGGCAAAGGCGGGGCCGCGCAGGGCTTTCTGATCGTGGAGGAGCGAGATGTCGTGGACGTTCATGCCACGCAGTTTCTCGGCGGTGAGGGCTTCGCCTTGCAGATGCGTTTCTGGGTACGCAAAGGCCTCCACACGGACGAATTGAGCCACGAGCTGGCCGGTGGCGTCACGTTTCAGCGGGAACTCGGCCTCCGCGCCATCCACGATGCTGGCAATGCCTTGATCAGTGACGAAGCGAATCTGCAGCTTGGGCCGTTTGGCGGGATCGTTGCCAGAGACAGCGACTTGGAGTTTGTCGTCACGCACGACGATGCGGCTGAAGCGGAGGTCGCTGCGATCATACGGCGCGACGACTTCGGCATTCTCACTCGCTGCGAGCGAGGCGACGGAGCCGAAGAAGGCTCCTTTGCGATACGCACATAGCGCTGCCGCCTCGCGTTCGGCGGCGGGGAGGCCATCGAGCTTCGGTACCAGCAGCACGTTGCGTCCGCGACCGAAGGTGTTGTGATCTTTGACGAAAAAGCCCCAGCAGCGGCGGCCGGTGCGCAGGATGTCATCCCAGAGCTGGTAGAAGTGAAGCTTCGGCTCACCGCTGTGATCGTAGAAGCCTCGGCTGGAACCGAAACCGGAGGTGAGCTGATTCCACACCTCAATGCCGAGCACGCGCGCGTCGAAGTCGAGCATCAGTGTATAGTCCGCCAGCTTGCCGGTCGGGTGATTCAGTGTGAGGCCGCCACCATCTCCATGCAGCAGGCCGCCGCTGCGTTTGCCATTGATCATCTCGCCATCGAGCGCGGCGCGGAAGACATCGCGCCACGGGCGATTGGCCCCCTGCATCAAACGATACTGCGTGACGCTGAGAGCTGACGTGTCGAACACGAGTTTGGTTTCGATGCTCGCTGCCGTCGTGCGCAGGTAGAGCGTGTGATTGCCTGGCGGCAGCTCCCGATCATGGATGGGGCCTTTGTCGCTGAATCCTTCGCGGAAACCGCACTCATGGGCACCTTCGACCGTCAGCCGGGCGGTGGGTTTGCCCTCGGATGCCGAGAGCCGCACATCCAGCCGATACACACCGAGCCAGGGCCGTTCGGCGTTGAAGACCTCGATCTTCTCGAAGCGATGCACGATGGGCGAAGTCGAGCATTCCTTGGCGCTGACACTGCTGCCGTAACCGGTGGCCAGCAGGCTGCCGAGCGCGTTGAAATGCAGCCCGGCATCGGTGAATGAATGATGCTCCGCATTGGGCGCAGTGATCACGTCGGGATGCTTTGCCAGATAGTCGGCGGGCAGCGGGTAGGTGGGAGCCGAAGGGTAATAATTGCTAAAGGCGAGATGCCTATATCCCATCTCCAAAAAGGCATCACGCGAAACATCAGTCTGCCCTTGGTGCTGATGAGACATCGAGTGCAGGCATTCCCAGGTGTCCCAGTCCACCTCCGCATAGGGATTTTCGAGTTCTCGACCTCCAGATGCACTCCAAGAGGCCGTCATAGGCAGCCCGGCGAGGGTGACGAGCAGTTTTCTTCGTTTCATCCATGGCAGTCGGTGCCTTGATGCCGATCCTTTCAGCCGAGAACATCGCGCTCATCGGCAGTTCGTCACCGAGTCCGACATCGCCGCGATCAACACCCTCTGGCACGATGCCAAACACGCCTCACGCGTGATCCTGCCGATGGTGAAGTAATCAGCCGCGAGCGCAAAAAGTAGAGCGAGCTTCCAAGTTCGGTCTCAAGTTGAGCCATACAACGAGGGAACGAACTCGGAAGTTCGTTCGACGCCCCGCCCGCTTCTAATCAGAGCTTGGTGCCATTTGGAAGACCTGGCACCAGCTTCGGATCATACGTCGCACCCTTGGACACCTGGATCAGCGTCATGCGCACCTTGGTGGGGAAGAACTTCTCGGGATCGGGGCGCTTGTGGGCGTGGAGGTTCTTGTCGTCTTTGAGCACGAGGTGCATCTCCTTGATGCCCTGGCTCCAGATGATGTCGTTGTTTTGCCAGAAGGTGGTCATCGAGAGGTCTTTCTCGATCACGCCCGTCTTCGAATAAGCCCCCGTGCCGATGCAGCCGTAGCCGTGGTTTTGGCCTTTGTAAGGGATGTAGCACACGCTCCAAGACGTGGGCTGCTCGCCCGCCGGTTTTTCGAGAACCTCCAGCCGTAAATGCACCGTGCCGTTGCGATAATCGACCGGCGTCGTCCAGTCCTTTGGGCGCTGCGGATTGAGGCGGTCGTCTTTGAGGTAGTAGTGCGACTGACTGGGCTTCGAGTTCAGCGCATCCTCCTGCGTGAACGTGAAGGTCACATCAAAGAGCACGAACTGCTCCGCTTGAGCGGCGGAGGTCAGAAAAGCGAGTGTGAGGAGAGCGATGAGGCGGAGGAACATGGTGGGGTAATTTAACGCCGCCCGTGATTGAAATCGACGGGCTTCTTGAGGGTCTCCGCGCCGAGGTTGTTCTCGATGGTGCTGCGGATGCAGGTGGGATCGACGGTGAGTAGAACGGGTTTTCCAACCCGTTCTCCGGTTCGCTGGAAGGTGTTACCAGTGAAAACAAGGTCGTGTCCATTCGGGGCAAAGGTGACGGCTTCCTCGGGCGCGGAGTCGCCGAGGATGAAGATGTTGTCCTTCACGATCACGGGGCCGTAGGTGGCGTCGGGTTCGTAAATCGTGAAGTAGAGTTCGGGGAAGGTGCCGGGCTTCGCGGTGCGATACGCGATGCGGCCCCGTCGCATGTCAGGCTCGTTCTTGGTCGTGTTGTTGATGAAGACATTGCCGGTCATGATGAAATTGACCGGCTGGTTGATCCACGCGCCGCGACCGCCGTTGCGGAAGGTGTTGCCGGTCATGGTGACATCCGTGCAGCTCTTTTCGACGCTCACGATGCGGCTGCCGTTCGTGCCATCGACGAGGTTGCCGGTGATGGTGGCGTTTTGGCAAAACTCGGCCAAAAAGAACGCGCCCATGCGGCTGCCGAGGATGTGGTTGCTGGCGAAGACGATGTTTCGGCAGCGCTGGATGTGCATGGTGTCGCCGATGGCGCTGAGCTGGCAGCCGGTGACACGCACATCGCGCGCACCGACGATGTCGAAGGCTCCTTTGCCCGGTCCGCTGCCGGTCGGGGCGTAGGCGGATAGATAAGTGGCGCTGATGTTGAATGCCAGATGACCGTCGCCGTCGTTCTCGAAGCGAATCGGGGTTCCGCCTGGTTTTTCGGCGATCTTGATGTGCGTGGGCATGGACTCGACGACGAAGTATTGCAGGCCGCGAGTGATGTTTTTCGGCAAAGACGTTCCCATGAAGGTAATGGCCTCTTTCGGCTCCTCGGTGAGGCTAACGACGAGAGGACGGTTGGTGTTGTCGAACTTCACCAGTTCGCCGCTGAACGTCACTTCGCGCATCAGATCGGTGCGGAAGTATTTTTTGGCTCGCTCGACCTCCCAGGACTCGTAGGCCTCGGGGAAGGTCATCATTTGCCACAGGTAGCCGTAGTCCCACATGAACTTCCCGCTGCGCAGGAGCGTGCAGCTTTCCACCGCGACACTCTCGGCGTAGTGCTCGACCTCGCTCTCGCTGCTTTTGCCATACTTCCCGTGAACGCCGATGACGGCGGCGGCCATGCCGTCGGCCTTCACATCGCGAAACAAAATGTCGTGCGTGCCGCCTTCGACGGTGGTGGTGATCTCGATGCCTTTCGTGTTCGCATTCGGCTCCCAGGTGTTGTCCTGCTTCGCCGGATCAAAGACATGCCCGATGAACTCGCCGCCATGCCACGCGAAGTGAGCGATGTTTTCTCCTGCAAACAAAACCACCCGAGCCTGATCCGGCAGCGTCTCCGGCAGGATGAAGCGCGCCCCATGAGCCATCACGGTCATGTTCGACGCCAGCGGGATCGGCAGGGTTCCATCAAGATGATAATCACCCGCCGGGATCGTCACCACGCCGCCTTTCGCGAGCAGGGCGGCGAGTTTCGCCGAGTCATCGGCCAAAGAGGCGGTGGCGAGCAGGAGGAGGCAGGATAGCAGCTTCATGACGCAGCATAACGCACCACCACCGTCATTCCGCACGACAATCACTGTGTGAAATGCGACCTGCAACGGGACAGTTGCGGCGCAACTGGGCTACTTTGCGAACGCTTTGTCCTTGGGGTTCCCGCCACTGACGAGGTAGGCAATCAAATCGAGGAGTTCGTCTTGGTTGAGCGAGTTGATGAGGCCGGGGGGCATCATGCTGACTTTGCGGGTGCCTTTTTTGGCGATGTCGGCCTCGTTGATGGCCATGTGGTCGTTGGGGGCGAAGGGGTTGGTCATGAGGAAGACTTTTTCGTTCTCTTCGACGACGATGCGGCCGATGAGAACGCTGCCGTCCTTCTTGGTGATCTCGTGGCTGTCGTATTGGTCGGAGATGACTTTGCTGGGGTCGATGATGTTCTCCAAGAGATCACGCAGGGTGTAGCGGTTGCCGACGCCGGTGAGATCAGGGCCGATGCTGCCACCGTCGCCGTTGAAGCGGTGGCAGGTGGCGCACATGATGCTGCGGTTCATGGCCTCGCCGTTGGAGAAGTCGCGGCCTTTGAGGCCACCGGCGGCGAGGGCGAGCACTTCGTCGATGGTCCACGCTTTGCCGGGGCCTTTGGGGGCGACGTAGTTGGGCATGGCGGTCATGGCCTCGACTTTGTTGCTCAGCGCGTCGAGGTCGGCGAGTTCATTTGGCGGCACGAAGGTGGCGAGGGCGTCTTTGCGGATGTTTTCGATGAAGCCTTTGAAGCTGTTGCCGCCTTTCCAGGTGCGGGCGCGTGGGAACCAACTGAAGAAGGTTTTGCGGTGTTCGGGATTCCACCCGGCGGTGGCATTGCGAAGCGCGAACATGTAGCTGATCTGCTGCGCGTTCGGGCGGCTGCCAGCGGCGGCACGGGCGGCGTTGGCGTAGCCGTCGTTGCGGCTCAAAACGGCGTCGGTGGCGACTTCTTGGAAGTCGTCTTTGGCGGTGGCCATGAGCGCGAGCGTTTTGGAAACGACTTTGGGTGAATCGATGGCAACGAGGATCTGGCAGAGTTCACGATTGATGAGGGGATCTTCGGCGGGATAGAGGGCGTCGAGTTTCTCCGCGACTTTGGCGCAGGTGTCGGCATCAGGCTTGCCCAGACGGATCAGAATGAGCTGGGTGGCACGCAGGGCGGCGAGTTGCTGACTGAGTGGAAGTTTCAGACCTTCGAGCTTGCCGAGGGATTTTAGCATGAGTCCCTGAAGCTCGATGTTTTCGGGCGCGACGTTGCCAATCGGCTCGGAGGAGGTGCCGGTGGGCTTGGCGGCGGGCCGGCCGCCTTCGTGGTTCGATTTGGCTCCGGTGACGCGGGCGAGGGCGATGATGCCTTCGATCAAAGCGACGGGATGTTTTTCATTGAGGGCTTTTTCTTTCCAGAGCTCGACGGGGAGTTTTTCAATGGCGACACGGGCTGCGTAGCGCACATGGCGGTCGCTGTGGCTGAGATAACCCCAGGCGGTATTAAGGGCCTTTTCAGCTTCGATTTTGCCGGTGTGATAGCTTTCAAGCGCGGCACGCATTTTGAACTCTTCATCGAGCGGCAGCGCTTTGGCGGGCGCGGTGGATTCATCGCCGACATAGGTCACACGATAGACGCCGGACTGTGTTTTGCGGCCACCGACGGCGAAGTACATCGCGCCGTCCTGCGGATGGATGACGAGGTCGGTGAGCGGGAGCGGTTTGCCGAAGACGAACTCTTCCTTGGTTGCAGTGAAGCTCGCGCCCTTCGATTCGAGGTGGATGGCCCACATGGTGCCGTAGGTCCAGTCGTTGATGAAGATGGCGTGCTGGTATTTGGCGGGGAATTTGGCTCCGGTGCCAGCGACGACGCCGGTGGGGCTGCCTGGGCCGATGTCGAGCGTGGTGGGCAGTGAATCAGGATAATAGTTCGGCCATTTGCCACTGCCGCTGCGCCAGCCGTAGTCCGCACCGCTGACGCAATGGTTCACGCGGGTGGGGCGATACCACGGGCTGCCGATGTCCCACTCCATGTCGGCGTCATAGGTGAAGAGTTCGCCCTGGTCGTTGAAGCAAATGTCGAACTCGTTGCGGAAGCCGTAGCAGAATAGTTCGAGGCCGCTGCCATCGGGATTCATGCTGCAAACATAACCGCCAGGAGCCAGGATGCCGCGCGCGTGGCCATTGGCGTCCCACAGACGCGGGAGGACGTGATCTTCACCCCAGATTTTCGCCGGGCGGCTGTCTTCGAGGCCTTCAGGCAGTTTGGTGTGATTGCCGCAGTTGAAGTAGATGCGTTTGCCGTCAGGGCTGACGACCATGCTGTGCAATCCGTGCTCACCGCCGCCTGCCATGGTGTGGAGCTTGGTGGTTTTGTCGTATTGGTCGTCGCCGTTGGTGTCCTGGAGGCGGTAGAGGCCGTTGTTTTTGCCGTCTTCGTTGACCATGACGTAGAGGCTGTCGAAGGCGGCGAGGAGACCGTGCGCCTTGCCCATTTCGATGTTCAGCTTCTCGGGCTTGAGGTTCTCCGTCTTGCCCATGGCGGGAACGCTCATGCGGTAGATGCTGCCATACTGGTCGCAGGCGATGAGGCGGCCTTTGGGATCGACAGTGAGAGCCACCCATGAGCCTTCCTGGTCTTTGGGCACATTGTAGAGTTTTTCCACTTTGAAGCCTTGCGGCACGGTGACTTCGTTTGCGGCGATGGTTTCGCCCGGAGTGTTGTTTTTGCCACCACCGGCTTTCCCATCGAGTGCGAGACCCCACGGGCCTTTGCCATACTCATTAATCACCAGCGCAGGCTTCCATTCTTCTTTGCCGGTGGTCGTGGCCTCCCATTTGCCACTGGTTTCGATGACCGCGTTCGGCCTGCCATCGGGCATTTTGAGCGTGAGACGCGCGACGAGCGCGGCGGTGCCGCCTTTGTTGGTGGCGTTGACGATGATCTCGTTGCTCTCACCGAGCTTGATGTCCTTGGTGACATCCACCTTCACCGCTTCCTGCCAGTCGGCATTGGTGAGAACTTTTTTGCCGTTCAAGCTGGCGATAGCGCCGTTGTCACACGTCAGCTCCAGCGTGGCGAGCTGCGCATTCTGCGGGACTTCAAAGCGGTGACGGAAGGTGACTTTGTTGTCCTTGTTGCCGTCTTTGGAAAGCCAGATCCACTGAGGGGCGGCGTGAAGACCTGTGGCGAGGAGCAGGGAGAGAAGGATGGGGCGCATGGAGCCTGCTAATACGCCCGTTTGGAGGGTTCTTAGCAGGGATTTGCCGACGAGCCTGCTCGCCGTGAATCAAGCCTCGGAATGCGCACCGTTGCCGTTCAGGTGCTGGACCTGCTGAACAGGCACCGAGGCTACTCGTGTCTTCAGCTCCTTGCTGGGCTTGAAGCGGACGACACAACGGTCAGGAATCATGACTTCCGAATTTGGCTGCTTGGGGTTACGACCCACTTTGCCCTTGGCCACCCGAAGGTCGAATGTTCCAAATGTCCGCAGTGTGATTTCATTTCCCGCCGCCAAATGCTTGACCGCCAGTTCCATGAAGGACTCAAGCATGAGCGTCACATCCGCATGCTTAATCCCGGTACTATCACTCAATTCGGTGATGAGTTCTTTTTTGGTGATCGTGGACATGACGTTGGGACTAGCGAGATGCGCGACTCGTCGCAACTAATTTCTATCTCAAAATTAAATTCCTACTTAAACCCCATTAAATTTTTTTCTTTTAAATGTTAAATAAAATACTCATTTAACTTCGTCACTGGTTCGAAAGTGCGCTTTGCAAAGCACCTGTACAATGCCCACTCCATGTTCTTCTACCAGTTTACGCGCCGATTGTTTCACCGATTCTGAAACGCCTTTGGGAAATTCCACGCCGTAGCGAGCGCCCTGGGCCTTCAACCAGCCGACAAACGCCTCCCGGGCGAGGATCGATGCGGCGGCCACGGCGGGGTCGCTTTCAGCCTTGGTGCGCTGCACAAGCTCGATACCGCGCCCACGCTCCTGCAGGGCGCGCTGGAGCACGGCGGGATTGGCGAACTGATCGGAAATGGCCCGGGGGCAGTCTGGCACGCGTTCTAGCAGGTTTTCGATGACACGGGCATGCCCCCAGGCCAGCAGGCGGTTGAGATTGCCAAACTTCTCGTACAACTGGTTGTAGCGCTCAGGATGAATCGCGATCACCTCCCACGCGAGACCGCGAACCTGACGGATTTCAGCCGCGAGTTTGGCGATGCGCTCGTCGCTGCCGATGCGCTTGCTGTCCACGGCGCCGATCTCACGCAGCCGGCGAACGGCATCGCCATCGACATACACTCCGGCGATGACCAGCGGGCCGAAGAAATCGCCCTTGCCGCTTTCATCCACGCCGATGTGCGGCTGAAACATCTCCGGCTGATGCACCTCCTCGTAACCGAGCTTTGCCTCGCCCAGGATTTCGGGTTCGAGCAGGTTGATGACGAAATCCTCGGTCCCCTTCCCCTGCACGACGACTTTCGGCCCTTTTTCATACACAAGCACGCTCACCTTCGGCTTTGCGGCCGCGTAGAGGCAGTAAGGCTTGGTCATGAACTCAAAGCCGCGCTCCGCGAGCAAGGCGCGGAGTTTCTCCGCCTGGGCGGCGGTCAGGGCTTGCGTGTGGCTGGTGACGGCGGGCATGGGCCTGACAGCATAACAAACATCATCGCAAAGACTCGTGGAAAATGTCCCCGCCTGCATCATGTGACGCTGCATGCCCGCTCGCATCAACTCACCCGATCCATCCCGGATGGCCGCCGCTCTCGTGGAGTGGTTCAGCCAGCACGGGCGTGACTACCCGTGGCGGCGCACGCGTGACCCGTATGCCATTCTCGTCTCCGAGATCATGCTCCAGCAGACGCAGATCGCCACCGTGCTGGGCCGGGGCTACTACACGCGGTGGCTGGAGCGGTTTCCTGATTTTCAAACGCTCGCCAGCGCTGGCGAGGACGAGGTGCTGAAAGCCTGGGAAGGTCTCGGCTACTACCGCCGTGCGCGGAATTTGCATCGCCTTGCCAAAACAGTGCTCGAACAACATGGCGGCGTGTTTCCCCAGGATCACGCCACCATTCTAGCCCTGCCTGGAATCGGTCCTTACACAGCGGGAGCGGTGGCGAGTTTCGCGTTTGGCCAGGCGCAGCCGATTGTGGATGGCAACATCGCCCGTGTGCTGTCCCGCGTTCACAACGACGCCACGCCCGTTGATTCCACCGCAGGCGCCAAGCGGCTGTGGGAACGCGCGAAAGCGCTCGTGGATGCGACGGACGATCCTCGCACGCTGAACTCCGCGCTCATGGAGTTGGGGCAAACGCACTGCACCCCCACGAAACCCGCCTGCGAACTTTGCCCGGTGCGTGATCAATGCCGCGCCACGGAGCCGGAATCCCTGCCTGTGAAGCAGACTCGGCAGGAAATCACCGCCGTGACGGAGCGCGTCGTCTTCCTGCGCACGAGCCAGGGCGTGCTGTTGGAGCAAGAGACTGGCAAACGTCGCACCGGCCTGTGGAAACTGCCTGCGCTGCCCGCCACCCATGCGGACAAGCTGCCACCCGTGCTCATGCGGACGCAGTACGGCATCACACGCTACAAGGTGACGCTGTGGGTGCATGCTCCGCACGATCCACTGGCGGATTGGCCGGAGACTCACCGCCTCATTCCTTTCGATCTGCTTGAGTCCACCGCCATGCCCGCGCCGTATCGCCGTGCGCTGCGTGATCTTTTGCAGCGCGGTGAGTTCAAGCTCGACGCATGAGCTGCACGCGGCACTTTCCCGTTTACATCCCGCCCGTTTCAGACTGCAATCCCCACACCCATGAAAATCCGCCTTCTGCTTTCCTGCCTTACCCTCGTGCTCGCCGCCTGCAAGCCTGCCGCTCAGCCCGAGGCCGCCGCACCTGCTGCCACCACGCCTGCCGCTGCTCAAGCACCGGTGGAAGCGCCCGCCGCGAAATCCAACAAGCCGCAGGTGCTCGTGGCCAATTACCCTTTGCAGTACTTTGCCCAGCGCATCGCGGGTGATGCGGTCGAAGTGCGCTTTCTCGCTCCGAAAGATGAAGATCCCGCCTTCTGGCAGCCGGACGAGGCCGCCATCGCCGCGTTTCAAGGCGCGGACCTCGTTCTCATGAACGGCGCCACTTATTCCAAGTGGGCAGACAAGGTCACGCTGCCGGAGTCGAAGGTCGTCGATACGTCCGCTGTTTTCGCCGTCAGCCTGATCCAGGTCAACGAGGCCACCACGCACAGCCACGGCCCAGGCGGCGAGCACAGCCACAGCGGCACAGCCTTCACCACCTGGATTGACTTCAAGCAGGCCTCCCTGCAGGCCAAAACCGTGCGCGACGCGCTCATCCGCTTGGCACCCGCCACCAAGGAGGCCCTCGAAACGAACTATGAGAGCCTCAAGGACGAGCTAGACACACTTGATGACCGCATGAGCGCCCTCAGCCGCCGCTGGGTCAATCAGCCCCTCGTCGCCTCCCACCCCGTGTATCATTACCTCGCCCGGCGATATGGCATGAGTTTGAAGTCCCTCCTTTGGGAGCCTGAAAACGTGCCGGATGACAAGGCCATGGCCGATCTGAACGCCATCCTCGCCGGCCATCGTGCCCGCTGGATGATCTGGGAGGGCGAACCCGCCCAGGAGAGCATCGAAAAATTGGAGAACGTGGGCTTGAAAAGCGTCGTCTTCGATCCCTGCGGCAACGTGCCTAACAGCGGTGACTTCATGACCGTGATGAAGGCCAATTTGGAGGCGCTGGAAAAGGCGTTCCAATAGACGCTTTGGCGTTTTAGGAAGAAAGGCTGACCGAAAAAGACAACGGCTAAGAAAAAAGTTGAAACCATGCTTGACGGCCTCATAAAGCCGTGACACATTCCGCTACCTTCAAAACTCGTCATGAAAACCAACCGGACACAACTTAACTCATCCGCAGCGCTCTTGGAGCGTCAGGGAGAGATTCTGTGTGGCGGATTTGGCTATCGCATGGTCCCGGCACATCCAAGAAAGGATTGGAGTCTCCCCATGCGACAAATCAGCGAGCAGGACGGTCTCACGTCCACATAGGCCCCGAAAGCCAGTTTTCCCAAGGAAAGCCCTGCTCGCCCTCTCCAAGGCAGCAGGGCTTTTCGTTTTCCTGCATTTCAAACTCAACCCGCTGATCCACGAACCAGATGAATCCTCGCTCAACCGTCCCGGTTGACCCCCTCACAGCATGAAAAACCCCGGCATCCGCGCTAACGGACACCGGGGCAAGGCCGGCCTGGCGGACTCCAGGTGGAGTCGAATGAATGACCGAAGCTGAACCTGAACGCAGGTTCGCACCCTCCACCCAGATGTCAAGAATGGCAGCCATCGAATACAGATTACTCCTATGCGAAGGCGAGGATTCGGGCGAATTGCGCCCACATTTTTACATCACGAAACGGCTTCCCTGGGAGGTGTGCCATAAACACCGAAACATCCGCCGTGAAAAACCTGCGGGTGCGACGCCAGTGATGGAGTGACAAGCTCCGTCCCGTGCGTGGCAGCGGTGTTCGTTCTTTTATTGGCAGATCGCCCCTCAAACGGGGCCGATCTGCCATGCAAGGGCGCGGAGCGCGGCACTGTGGTGTGCGTCTCTGTGGGAGAGAGTGTGGTGAGTCGGCCGCCTCCGCGTCCTTGCATGGCAGAACGAAATTTTTCAACACGGCGGTGGCAGACAAGCAATGCGCAGGACTCCAAACCCTGGAAATGTGGGCGCGATACCCACCCGCCGTGCCAATCTCACAGGAACAGGAGCGCGGATGCCCTCATCCGCATTCCACCATAGAACGCGGCGGTAGCCCGCTAAAGAGGCGGCTCGGACTGTAACCCCGAAGGCCCCAGGCCCCGCACGGAGCATTACCGTGACGCCGCACCAGTTTTCCAAATGCAGGGAGAGCCAGCGCTCCAGCACGTCTCATAAGCATGCTATGCCGGTGCAACTCCGGCCCCTGCATCCAATTTCAGGTCCGTTAGCTCAGTCCAGTAGAGCACCCGCTTGTCGAGCGGAGGGTCGCGGGAGCGTAGCCCGCACGGACCGCCAGTTTCAACGGGCTCGTAGTGTACAAGGCGCACGGTTGGTTTGCACCCAGCGAGAGACGGAGCGTTACCGTCCGAGTCCACCAATCAAAAATCCTCGGTGATCTAACAGTAGGATGCCGCTCTGTTAAAGCGGACGCGATGGTGCGAACCCATCCCGAGGAGCCAGATTCAAGGCCCGCAAGGTGTAACAGCATTGCATACGCCGCTTCTAACGGCCGTGGTTCCAGGTGCAAATCCTGGTGCGGGTACTCAAGATCAATCATTGGAACAGGAGATAACGGAGACAACAAAGATGCCAAGCTTTCAGTGCTTCGTTCTCTTTGTTACCTCCTGTGAAAATCAGTTCCGAGTTCAACTTCAACGGAGCACGTCCGGCATAGACGAGGAAACGGTCCCGAAAACCGCTGCGCTTTCCAAGGCGTCCAGAGTGCGATTCTCTGGTGCTCCGCCATTTCTAATCGGCCTACGGAACACACAGAACAAACGGAAGCCTGATCATTCCGTGTATTCCGCGTGTTCCGTAGGCCATCATTCCCCTCCGTAGCTCAACAGCAGAGCAGCCGGTCGATAACCGGCAGACCGTGGAGCGTCACCACGCGGAGGGACCATTTCACGCTGGATGGCTCAGACAGATGAGCGGCGGGTTGAAAATCCGCAGAGGTTGGCGCGCTACCAACTCCAGCGACCATTTTTCAAGCAAAGTAGTCATGAGCTTCAGCTCGTGATCGTGGCGTGGGCCATCAAGTGTGCAATCCACCTCTAGGGCACTGTGCGGACTGAAGTCCGGTACTACTTTTCAATTGCGGCATTGATGTAACAGCAAGCATGTCTGTCTTCCAAACAGAGCGCGTCGGGGCAGCACCGACATGCCGCACCAGTTTTTCAAAGCTCTCAAAGTGTAAGAGTCCTGCACACCGCCGTGCGAAGGCGAGGCTCGAGGTGCAGCGCCGTGCGCGATAGCGCACAATCACGAGGTGCGGAGCAGAAGATGCACAGCGGCAGGAGCCGCAAATCCACCCAAGGCCGCCAGTTTCATGCCCGCGTAGTCCAACAGCAGAGACAACCGTCTTAGAAGCGGTCGAGTGCAGGTGCAACTCCTGCCGTGGGCACCACTCTTGGCATGGAGCATGGGGCGAGGAGCCAGAAACTCCATGCCCCCTGCTCCATGCCCCCTGCTCCATGCCCCCTGCTCCATGCCCCCTGCTCCAAGCTCCATGCTCATAAGCTCCCATAGCCCAATGCAGAGGCCGCCGCTTTAAACCCGGCGTCAGTGTGAGTGCGATCCTCACCGGGAGCACTTGTCTCACGCCTGTGTAGTCCAACAGCAGAGACAGCCGCCTCAAAACCGGCCCAGCGCGGGTGCGAATCCCACCACAGGCACCATTTCAACATGCTCCCGTAGCTCAATCATCAGAGCACCGCGCTTCGAACGCGGAGGCTGAGGGTGAGATTCCTTCCGGGAGTGCCAATCAACGTAACACGAGTTTTCCAACTCGTGAGCTACCAGCAACGAACTGAAAGTTCGTTCTACGCATGGAACGTCAACCGGACCAGCGAGCCGGGACTCGTTGCTAACGAGATCGTGCCGCCACCGCGCGGCATGAGGAGCATGTCCTCGGCGTTCCGCCATTTCATTCAATCGACCCTGTCGTCTAACTGGCCAAGGCACCCGACTTTCTATCGGGGTATTGCGGGTTCAAATCCCGCCAGGGTTGCCATTTCAAAGCTCATGTAGCCCAACAGCAGAGGCACGATGTCGAGAGCGTCGTCAGCGCAGGTGCGACTCCTGCCATGAGCACCAATTTCGGGCCTGAAACTTAGACAGCGAAGTAACCGGCTTTTAACCGGTTTAGCAGGGTGCATGTCCCTGCAGGCTCACTTTTCCGCGCAGCTTCGACTGCCAATCGAATCTGCGTCCCGCCCGTTGGTGAAACAGCATCACGTCTGGCTTACATCCAGAAATCGGAGGCGCACATCCTTCACGGGCGACTTTTCAGCGCCGCACACACGCAGCGGACCTCGTCTTCGCCGCAGAGGGGCGGAGGAGCAGAGAGGCAAAGATTCAAAATCTGCTTCTCTGCTCCTTGGCCCCTCTGCGGCAAAACAGAACGGCCAAGGGAACACCTTCGCCTTCCAACTTTCATTCCAGCGGCAGCACCCACGCCTGACCGTGTCCATTGAGGCACCAGGCGCGGGCGGTTGCAGTGTGGTGCAGTCCTCTGGACTGCATCTTCGGAGTCCGGAGGACTCCACCACTCTCCGCCGCTGGAGGCAGCGCCATCGCGGTGACAATCAGTCATCGCCGTGGCGCTGCTCACCTTTCCCCAAAAATTCGTTCAAGAACTTCAACTCCGTGACTCCGTGACTCCGACGCTGGAAGGAACGCCACCGCTGCGATCCGAAAGTGTTCAGCTTTGACCTGAACGGTTACGGCTCCCTGCAGTTCCCAGAGCGCGAGGTTTGCTGCCTGGCCGGTTTCAGCGACAAAACGCTCGAAACCCTGAAACTGCTCGACACCGACCCAGGCGCGCTGATCCGCGTGATCGAGGCTGTGGAGCTTTAGTGGAACTCAACTCACATGGCCCGTCGTCCATCACGGACGGCGGGCTTTCTTTTACCCATTGATAGAAAGGAGGTTCTCCATGCAAAACAACGAAGTATTCCAGCGCGTCCGCAACGCGCTCGCTCGTCTTGAAAATGAGCGTAACGTGCGCGTGCTCTACGCGTGCGAAAGCGGCAGCCGTGCGTGGGGATTCGCCTCGCATGACAGCGATTACGACGTCCGGTTCCTCTACGTTCATCCAAGCGACTGGTATCTCTCCGTCGAAGACCGTCGCGACGTGATCGAGGAGCCGCTGACCGATGAACTGGATGTCAGCGGTTGGGAACTGCGCAAAGCGTTGCGACTGCTCCGCAAGAGCAACCCTCCGCTGCTCGAATGGCTGAAGTCACCCGTTGTGTATCAGCATGACGCTGTCTTCACCCGCGAGTTCGGTGAACTCTCGCATCGCTTCTATTCGCCTCGGCGATGTTTCGCGCACTACCTGCACATGGCGGCGGGAAACTGGCGTCACTACCTCGAAGGTCGCGAGCAGGTCAGCCTGAAGAAGTATCTCTACGTCTTCCGGCCTCTGCTCGCCTGCCGATGGATCGAGCGTTCGCTCGGTCAGGTGCCAATGCTCTTTAATGAGCTGGTCGAAGGTGTGCTCGAAGAACGCGAATCTCGCGGTGCGCTCAACGCACTCGTGGCGCGCAAGCAAGCTGGCGATGAACTCTCCGTCGCACCGCCTGATGAAGTGCTTTCGCGCTTCGTTGTGGAGGAACTACAGCGTCTGGAGGCTCTCAATGAGCCTGAAGATGCCGCAGGTGACGTGAGTGACTTGAACAGCTTCTTCCGTCGCTATGCGCTGAGCGGCGTCTAGTCACCCGATGGCAGAATTGGCAGCTTGGAAGGACTATAAACACTTCCAAGCTGTATTCTGCGATCAAACAAGAACGAACACCGCTGCCGGGAACCTCGTGCCCATTTCCAATCCTCCACTTCTCCATCACTCCAACCGCTCCATCTCCATGAAAACCCAAGATCTCATCCGCCTCGGCGTGCCTCAGGGCGCGGCGCTCAAGTCTGGCATGGAATTCATCGCGAATTTCATCCGACAGGGCGGGGAACCTGCGCGTCTGGAAGAAGAACTCGGCGCGATCATCGCGAAGCCGGAGTCGTTTCTTGGCGATCAGCTGCGCGAGGCGTTTGCGCGGGATCTTTATGCGCCAGCTTACAAGCAGCGCGATGTGCTCGCGCCTTGGGCACAGTGGGGTTCGGGTCTTGATGCGGCTGCGGTGCAGCAGATGGCGAACGCGTGCGCGCTGCCGGTTGCGGTGGCGGGTGCGTTGATGCCGGACGCGCATGTGGGTTACGGACTGCCAATCGGCGGCGTGCTGGCCACGGAGAACTGCGTGATTCCTTACGCCGTCGGCGTGGACATCGCGTGTCGCATGCGTCTGACGATTTATGACCGTAAGGCGAGCACCATCGCGGGCCAGAAGGACCGGCTGGCGAACATCCTGGAGGACGAAACGCGCTTTGGCATCGGCTCCACGTTCAAAGACCGTCGTAACCACGACGTGATGGACGAGGACTGGGATGTCTCGCCGATCACGCGGCGTCACAAGGACAAGGCGTGGTCGCAGCTCGGGACGAGCGGCTCGGGAAACCACTTTGTGGAGTTCGGTTCGTTCACTGTGTCGGCTGATGAAGCCGTCGCGTTGAAGGAATCCGGTTTCGACATCGGTGCGGGCGAGTACATCGCGCTGCTCTCGCACAGCGGTTCACGCGGTGCGGGCGCGCAGGTGTGCCAGCACTACAGCCGCATCGCGATGGATCGTCGTTACGATCTGCCGAAGGAGCTGAAGCACCTCGCTTGGCTCACCTTTGAGGAAGAAGCCGGTCAGGAATACTGGGCGGCGATGAACCTCATGGGGCGCTACGCCGCGGCGAATCACGCGCTCATTCACAAGCACATCGCGAAGAAGGTCGGCGCGCATGTCATGCTCGACATCGAGAACCATCACAACTTTGCCTGGAAGGAAACGCACGTCGTCAACGGCGCGGAGCGCGAGGTCATCGTGCATCGCAAAGGCGCGACGCCGGCCGGTGAAGGTGTGCTCGGGGTAATCCCGGGCTCGATGGCGACGCCAGGTTATGTGGTACGCGGCAAGGGGAAACCCGAGTCGCTCCACAGCGCCTCGCACGGCGCAGGCCGCGTGATGAGCCGCTCAAAGGCGAAGGAAAGCTTCACCTGGAGCGCGGTGAAGAAGCAGCTTGCCGCCGCCGGTGTGGAACTCCTCAGCGCGGGCATCGACGAAGTGCCAGGCGTGTACAAAGACATCCACGGTGTCATGGCCGCGCAAACCGATCTCGTCGAAGTCCTTGGCAAGTTCCAGCCGCGCATCGTCAAGATGTGCCCGGCTGGCCCGAGCGAGGACTAAAGTGGTCCGCACAGCCCTCTGTGCGGCTCCACGCAGGCTCTTGACTCTCATTTTCAGACATCGCTTCACACGAGTTTCGCCTCTTTGAATGAGCGGAGCTTTAAGTGATGGCGGAGCGCCGCACAGAGGACTGTGCGGACCACTATTTTTACCCCATGAACTCGCATCTCACCAAAAGCACCGTTCTCGTGCTCAACCGCAACTGGCAGGCCATCGGCGTGAAAACGCCGATGGAGGCCTTCAGCATGATCGCGAGCGGCGCGGCGACGGCGCTCGACATCGAGACCGGCGGCCACATTCGTCCCGTCACATGGAACGAATGGCTCACGCTGCCAGTGCGCGATGGCGACAACGTGATCGGCACCGTGAAAGGTGCCGTACGCGTGCCTTCGGTTCTCGTGCTCGCCAAATTCGACAAGGTGCCGAAAAAGCGGCCCAAGTTCGGAGCACGCGGCATCTGGGAGCGCGACGGCGGCGTGTGTCAATACACCGGCCGCAAGCTGCGCCCGCACGAAGGCAACATCGACCACGTTGTGCCGCTTTCTCGTGGCGGACCCACGTCGTGGGACAATTGTGTCCTCGCCGACCGCCGCATCAACAGCCGCAAGGACTCCAAGCTGCCTGAGGAGGCCGGTTTGAAGCTGCTGTGCCGCGTGAGCTGCCGGTGACGCTGTTGATCCGCAACACGCATCAAATGCGCGACTGGGAGATGTTCCTGGCGTAGCCAGCCATCTTCCTCTTACTCCTCCTCCCTTCGAGTGTCGCTTGGCACTCGATTCCGGGAGGAAGAGGAGGAGTAGGAGGAGGATTACACCGAGTCGTGGCCGCTGAAACAATCTTGCCACTTGGCAAATCGCCAGGACTCGCCAGCATAGTTGCCCAACATCAAGGAACGAGCACCAAGCGTGTGAAGTCCTTCGTGCCGAAATTCCAAACTTAGGAGCTGTGCATGAATGAATTGTTGACCAAAACGACCGTACTGGTGCTGAACAGGCACTGGCAGGCCATCGACTCGAAAACGCCAATCGATGCCTTTAGCATGATGGCGGCTGGCAATGCTACCGCACTCGACATCCACGACGGCGGCGACATGCGGCCTGTGACCTGGGAGGACTGGCTGGAACTGGAAGTGCGTGAGGGCGACAACCGCATCGGCACCGTTCACGGTCCGGTGCGCGTGCCGTCGGTGCTGGTGCTGGCCCGCTTTGACAAGGTGCCGAAACGCCGGCCGAAATTCTGCGCGAAGGCGATCTGGGAGCGCGATGGCGGTGTGTGCCAGTACACGGGCCGCAAGCTCAAGCCCAACGAGGGGAACATCGACCACATCGTGCCTATATCGCGCGGCGGGGCCAGCACCTGGGAGAACTGCGTGCTGGCAGACCGCAAGATCAACAGCCGCAAGGGCAGCAAGCTGCCTGAGGAGGCCGGTTTGAAGCTGCTGCGCCGCCCCTTTGTGCCGCGTGAGCTGCCGGTGACGCATCTCATCAAGAACCACCACAAGGTGCGCGACTGGGAGGTCTTCCTCTCCGGCGGCAGCGGTGTGTTTGAGGTGTGATCACTTCAACAGCGGCCCGACGACTTCTTTCCAGATGGCGTAGCCTTTCTCGTTCATGTGGAGCTGGTCCTTGAGGAAAATGTCCGGCTTCGGCAATCCATCAGGACCGAGCATGTGCGGATAGACGTTGATGAATTGAAGACGCTTGTCGGTCTTTGTGAACTCCTCGATCAAGCGGCTGCACTCGCGCATCTGCTCCATCAATGCCCAGCGTTTGGGATTCGGCGCGTTGGAAATGTAGCTGATGCGGCACTCGGGCAGCGCGGCATGCACACGGGATACGAAGGCTTTGAAGTCGGCCAGCACGCGCTGCGGGGTTTTGCCGCCATTGATGTCGTTGCCACCGGCATACATGACGATGTGCTTCGGCAGATACTGCAGCACGGTGAGGTGCGCGTAGTTGAAGGAATCAAACACCTCGGAGCCGCCGAAACCTCGGTTCATGACGGGCAGGCCGGGAAAGTCTTCAGCGAGCGTCTTCCACATGCGGATGCTGGAGCTGCCGGTGAAGACGATGGGATTGGCGGGCGGCGCTTTTTCGGCATCCAGCTTCGCAAATGCGAAGATTTCTTTCTGCCAGCGGATCGCGGAGGTCACCACATCGTAACCGGCCTCGCTGAAGTGCAGCTTGTCCTCGACGTAAAGCTCTGGACGCGGCTTGCCGTCCGCACCGAGCAGCAGCGGGAAGATGTCGATGAAATCGACACCGCTTTTCGCGCAGGAGGTGGAGATAAGGCTGTTCGTCGTTTTGACTAGCTCCACTTCATCCCAGCGCGCTGGTGAGGTCGGGATGGAGAGGAAGGCGATGCCGGTGTCCGGTAGGTCTTTCTGAACTTTGGCCACGAATGCCTCGAACGCGGCCAGCACCTCCTCCGGCGTGCGTCCTGAATGCAGATCGTTGCCACCGGCGTTGAGGTAGATCTGCTTCGGCTTGTACTTGGTGACGATGCGGTCCGCGAAATGCACCACATCGCTGATGTGCGAGCCGCCAAAGCCGCGGTTGAGCACCGGCGATTTCTTGAAACGCTCCGGCAAGGACTGCCAGCGGCGGATGTTCGAGGCACCAGTGAACAGCGTCACACCCTCTGGTGGTGCCTTGGCCAGATCCTCAATTTCGAAGGCCCGAATGGCCTTTTCAAAGCGGGCAGGATCGGCAGGCTCCACCGCTTGCAGCCAAAGGGCGCTTAACAGCAAAAAAAGCACGGCAAGAGGACGATAATTCATGGCGGCATGGCAAACGTTGTGCGTGATAGTTCTCATGCAACCATTGCTACGAAGCTGGAAACGTAAATTTGTGCCGTCTGCCGCCCAGCCGGAGGTGTCCGCCGCCGTGCGCATGGAAGAACGTGATTTGCCCTCGGCTCCAGGAGTCCGCCTGGGGCGCGATGGCACCCGCTTCGCGGTCTATTCACGCCATGCGACCTCCATTGACCTGTGCCTGTATGACCCTGATGACGCCACGCATGAGACGGCCCGTGTGCGCATGAAGCGTGGCGAAAATGACCTCTGGCACGCCACGGTGCGCGGCGCGGGTCCGGGCACGCTTTATGGCTACCGGGCGCAGGGGCCGTGGCTGCCGGTGCATACGATGCGCTTCAATCCGCACAAGCTCCTGCTCGATCCCTACGCACGGGCGATCCACGGCAAACCTGACGCGGCGGAGAACATGCGCATCGTGCCTGATCCGCAGCACCCGCCGGGCAGCATTGACAATGGTGCGACGGCTTTGAAAAGCGTCGTGATCGACGAGTCGTTTGACTGGGGCGGCGATACCGCGCCGCAGGTGCCGTGGCGTGACACGGTGATCTGCGAGATGCATGTGAAAGGCTTCACGCAGACGCATCCGCAGGTGCCTTCACATCTGCGTGGCACCTACGCGGGTCTGGCACACCCGGCGGTCACCAGCTACCTGCGCGATCTGGGCATCACCAGCGTGCAGTTGCTGCCGGTGCATCAGCATCTCGACGATGCCTTCCTGCTGGACAAAAAACTCACGAACTACTGGGGCTACAACACGATCGGCTTCTTCGCCCCGCACAACACTTACGCCGCCGCGAGCGACCCGCAGGTGCAGGTGCGTGAGTTCAAGGCCATGGTGAAGGCGCTGCACGCCGCCGGGATCGAGGTCATCCTCGATGTGGTGTACAATCACACGGCCGAAGGCGATGAGCGCGGCCCGATGCTGATGTTCCGCGGTCTCGACGACTACGGCTACTACCGCCATTACTACGGCGCCAGCGGCGCGAGCTACATCAACGTCACCGGCTGCGGCAACTCCGTGGATTCTGCCAGCGTGTGCGGCCTGCGGCTGATCATGGACAGCCTGCGCTACTGGGTCACGGAGATGCATGTGGACGGCTTCCGCTTTGACCTCGCGGTGACTGTGGCGCGCAATGAGACGCACAACTTCCACACGCAGTCGCAGTTCCTCAGCGCCGTGACGCAGGACCCGGTGCTCTCGCGGGTGAAGCTCATCGCCGAGGCCTGGGACATCTCGCGCATGGACAGCTACCAGGTCGGCCAGTTCCCCAAGCCATGGCGTGAGCTCAATGGCAAGTACCGCGACACCGTGCGCGGCTGGTGGCGTGGCGACCCGGGCAGCACCGCCGAGTTCTCCAAGCGGCTCTGCGGCAGCCAGGACATCTACAGTTGGAACCAGCGCCCGCCGCAGACGAGCCTCAATTTCCTCACCTCGCACGACGGCTTCACGCTGCTTGACCTCGTCAGTTACGAACGCAAGCACAACGAGGCCAATGGCGAGGACAACCGCGACGGGGACGACAGCAACCACAGCACCAACTGCGGCATCGAAGGCCCCACCATCAACCCCAAAGTGAACGAGACACGCGCCCGCCTGCGCCGGGGCATGATCGCCACGATGTTTTGCTCGCTCGGCGTGCCATTTCTCACGGCGGGCGACGAGCGCGGCCGCACCCAGCGCGGCAACAACAACGCCTACTGCCACGACAACGACCTCACCTGGCTCGACTGGAGCACCTGTGACGAGGACATGCTCGAATTCACGCGCCGCATGACCGCCTTCCGCCGTGAGCACGCTGCCCTGCGCCGTAGCACCTACTTCAACGGCAATCCCAATCACGCCAGCGGCCTGCCCGATGTCTCCTGGCTCGAAGGCGACGGCACCCTGCTTTGCCACGAGGAATGGCACAACCCTGACCGCCGCCACTTCGGTGCGCTGCTGGGAGCGGACGAAAACTCGTCCCAACCGCTGCTGCTGCTGTTCAACAACGGAACAAAACCCCATCCGTTTGTGCTGCCGGGCACGAAGGACACCGTCTGGCAGACCGCCTTCGACACGGCCCTGAATCCCGCGTTTCCCGCTGGCAAAGCCGCGCAGTTCACCGGTGCGCAAACCTACCCGCTCCAGGACCGCAGCATGGCCTGCCTGACCCTCATCGCAGGCCAGTGTGACGAAATCGAGCCGAAGGTTTGCTGAAGAACTGTCCGGCATTTGAAATCAGGCAGCCACGGCACGGAAAATCAGCTTTTCAGCCCTGAAAAAGCCCAAGGCGGGGTTTGCTCAATTGTTTTATGGTGTTTATAGTTTATATCAATGCCTGCGATCCGCATCGCTCTTCCAGCCACTCTTCGCTCCCTGCTCGCCAGAGGGGCTGGTTCGGCCATGGTTTCGGGCTTCCTGCTCGTCGCCATCCTGACCATGGTCGGGAAGATCGTCGCCTTTGCCAAAGACGCGGTGGTGGCCGCCAAAATGGGCACGGCGGACGACCTCGACGCCTTCATGCTCATGTTCGGCTTTTTCTCCTTTGCCGCCACCGTGCTGGCGGGCGGGCTGCCGGAGTCCTTCATGCCCGCCTACGCGGAGCTGCGTGAGCGAAGAGGACTGCGCAGCGCCGACCGCCTCGGCGTGCAATGCGCTGCCTGGCACCTCGCCACACTGCTGCTCTGCGGTCTCGTCATCACGCTTTCCGCCCCGTTCCTGGTCGCGAGGGTCACGCATGGCTTCTCGCCGCAGAAGCAGGAACTCGCGGTCAGCCTGCTACGCGGCCTGCTCCCCTTTCTGCTGTGCTTCGGACTCACTTATCTGCTCTCCGCGTGGCTGCGCGTTGGGAAATCCTTCCTGCTGCCCGCCGCCGCGCCGCTTCTCGTGCCGCTGGGCATCGTGATCGCCCTGCTGCTGGCCGGGGACCAGGTTAGCGCGTGGACGCTCGTGACCGGCACCGTCTGGGGCGCGGTGGCGCATGTGCTGGTGTTGCTTTTCGCTGTGATCCACCGCCTGCCGCGCTCCAGGGGCTGGTGGCGCGGCACCCTGCGCCGCTGGGAACCCACCATGCGCACTGTGCTGCGCAACGCGCTGCCTTTTCTCGTGGGAGGCGTCGCCTTTGGCAGCGCCGCCGTGGTGGATCAAACCATGGCCGCCTGGCTGCCCTCCGGCTCCGTGGCGGTGCTTGGTTACGCGGACAAACTGTGCGCCGTCGTCCTCGCAGTCACCGCCAGCCCGGCGGCGGACGTGCTGTTCCCGCATTTTGTCGAACTCGTCGCCAAACGTGATTGGCCGGGCCTTCGCAAGCGCCTCTTCGCCAGCGCCGGGCTCATCATCAGCGCCGCACTGCCCATGACGTTGCTCCTCAGTTTCATGGCCCCGTGGATCGTCAGCACCCTGTTCGAGCGTGGGGCCTTCGACCCGGAGGACACCCGGCGCGTGGCCGAGGTGCTGCGCTTCGCGGCCTTCCAGATCCCCTTCTACATCCTCGGCACCGTGGCCGCCCGCGTGGTCGTTTCGCTGCAAGCCGCGCGCTTCATGCTCATCATGTCTTTCTGCGCCCTCGCGCTCAATGCCTCGCTGAACTGGCTGCTCATGCGCCATCTCGGCGCGGCGGGCATCGCGCTCTCCACGGTGATCGTTCATTTCCTCTGCGCCATCGCTACCTGCGCGGCCTGCCTGGTGCTGATACGGAGAAAGGAGGCCGCTTGAGCCTCGCATTCATCATCCGTGATCTCGGCCACGGTGGTGCGCAGCGCCAGCTCGTCACCCTGACCGCAGGTTTGGTGCGTGAAGGCCACGAAGTCACCGTCCTGCACTTCTACGGCGGCCCGTTTGAGCCAAACCTCCGCGATTCCGGTGTGCGCACGATCTGCGTCGGCAAAAAAAGCCGCTGGGATCTGCTCGGCTTCTTCTTCCGCCTCGTGAAAGCCGCACGCAGTGCGCGTCCCGAAGTCTTGCACGGCTACCTTGCCGAATCCAACCTCATGGCGCTTTTCCTGAAGCCGTTTTGCGGCTTCCCCCGTGTCGTCTGGGGCGTGCGCGACTCACAAACCGACGCTCACCTTTGGGGCATGCTCGGCAGGCTCAGCTTCCGCCTCAACTGCCTCCTCGCCCGCTTTGCCGATGTCATCATCTGCAACTCGAAAGCCGGGCGCGACTACTACCTCGCACGCGGTTATCCCGCGCACAAAACGCATGTGGTGCCGAATGGGATTGATACGGAGCGTTTCCAGCCTGCGGGGGGGAGTGCTGAGCACTCAGCACTGAGCACTTGTTTTGGCCTCGTCGGTCGCCTCAGCCCGATGAAGGACCACACGACCTTCCTCAAAGCCGCCGCGCTCGTGCCGGACGCGCGCTTCGTCATCGTCGGCAGCGGTGATGAAGCCTACGCACAAAAGATGCGCGACCTCGCCGCACAGCTCGGCGTTTCCGTGACCTGGATGCCCGCGCAGAGCGACATGCCCTCCGTCTATGCCACCTTTGACTGCCTAGTGAACTCCAGCGCCTTCGGCGAAGGATTTTCCAACGTCATCGGCGAGGCCATGGCCTGCGGCGTGCCTTGCATCGCCAGCGATGTTGGCGACAGCGAGTGGATCATCGGCAATCCGGCTCAAATCTTCCCCGCAGGCGATCACGAGGCCCTCGCCAGATGCATGCGCGATTTTGCGAAGCAAAGTAGCCCTCTCGCTCCGCGAGAGGAGCCAGGCGCTTCGCAATCAGAAAGCGTGATCATGCTCGATAGCGCCTCGACCACACGGCCACGCTCAGCTCTTCTCGCGGAGCGAGATGGCTACTGTACGAACCCGCGCCAGCGCATCGTCTCCGAATTCAGCGTTGATCGCCTCATTGAACGCACCAGCCGTCTGCTCGGCAAAAAAGTCATGTGGATCACCACCGGCCTCGGCAGCGGCGGCGCGGAGATGATGCTGGCTCAGCTTGTGAACGGCCTGCCACGGCTTCAGCATGTTGTCGTCAGCCTCACGGCGGGTGGCAAGCACGCCGCGTCGCTTCCAAACGTCCACAGCCTCGACATGCCTGCGGGCAAACCCACGCTTTCCGCTTTGTGGAGGCTCTTCCGCCTCATCCACCGCGAAAAACCGGACGTGCTCATGGGCTGGATGTACCACGGCTGCCTCGTCGCCACGCTGGCGAAATTCATGCGCCTCAAACGCGTGCCGATGATCTGGAACATCCGCCAGAGCCTTTACGATCTGAAACTCGAAAAACGCGGCTCCGCGCTCGTCATTCGTGCTCTCGCCAAGCTCTCGTGGCTGCCGCAACGCATCACTTACAACTCACAGGTCAGCGCAAAGCAGCACGAGGCGGTTGGTTATGCGAAAACGAAGACGCAGCTCATCGCGAACGGTTTTGATCTTGAGAAGTGGCGGCCCGCCGTAAAACGAGTTTTCCAACTCGTTCATCATTCGGAAAACGAGTTGGAAAACTCGTTTTACATCGGCCGCTTCGGACGCAACGCGCCGATGAAGGACTACCCGACCTTCATCGAAGCCGCGAAACTAATCCACGCGAAGCACCCCGAAGCTCAATTCATCATCGTCGGAGCCGAAACCGAAAAACTCGACGTCCCGCCCTTCATCGAAGTCCTCGGCGAACGCCACGATCTGCCCGAACTCACGGCCGCGTTGAACATCGCCGTGTCATCATCCGCTTTCGGCGAAGGCTTTCCCAACGTCATCGGTGAGGCGATGGCCTGCGCGGTGCCCGTAGTCGCCACCGACATCGGAGACACCCGCTGGGTCATGGGCGAAACCGGACGAATCGTCCCGCCGCGTGATCCGCAAGCCCTCGCCGACGCCTGCCTCGAAATCCTCGACAGCGGCATCACCCAGGACTTCACCGCGCGTGAGCGCATCCAGCGGCACTTTTCTCTCACGAGCGTCCTCGGCCAGTTCGAGAGCCTCATCACCTGCGAAGGAACCCAAGCGACGGAAACGCCCAAAGGCACACCGCTCACGTCTCACATCTCACCTCTTACCTCCCTCTGATCATGTGCGGTATCGCAGGCTTCTTCACCCCCTCCAAATCCCGCCCTGCGCACGAGATGCACGCCATCGCCACCGCGATGACCGACGCCATCATCCTGCGCGGCCCGGATGACGCGGGCGCGTGGGTGGATTCGGCAAGCGGCCTCGCCTTGGGCCATCGACGCCTCTCCATCCTCGACCTTTCACCGCTCGGACATCAGCCAATGACCAGCGCGGACGGACGTTTCATCATCGTGTTCAATGGCGAGGTGTACAACTTCCAAGACCTCCGTGCCGAACTCGAAAAACACGGCCACACCTGGCGCGGACACTCGGACACCGAGATCATGCTGGCCGCGTTTTGCCAATGGGGCGTCGTGCAGGCCACCAAACGCTTCAACGGCATGTTCGCCTTCGCGGTTTGGGACAGGCAGGAGCGCGTGCTGCATCTCGGACGTGACCGTCTCGGCGAAAAACCACTCTACTACGGCTGGGTGGGCGAGACGTTCGTGTTTGCCTCCGAATTGAAGGCCATTCAACGCTTCCCCGGCTTCAACGCGTCGATTGATCGCGAGGCTTTGACCGCGCTGCTGCGTTTCAATTACATACCCGATCCGCTCTGCATCTACCAGGGCTTCAAGAAGCTGCCCCCCGCCGCGATGATCACGCTGCGCTCTCCAGCCGAGCGTCCGCAGCCCGGCTGGTATTGGAGTTTACCCCAAGTCGTCGAGCGCGGACTCGACAACCCGTTCACCGGCACCGAAACCGAGGCCATCGACACCTTTGAGACGATGCTCAAGAAGGCCGTGGGCATGCGCATGGTCTCGGATGTGCCGCTCGGCTCGTTTTTGAGCGGCGGCGTCGATTCCTCGCTCATCGTGGCGATGATGCAGAAGCAGAGCACGCGGCCCGTGCGCACCTTCACCATCGGCTTTCACGAGAAAGAGCACAACGAGGCCGAGTTCGCGAAAGATGTCGCCAAGCACCTCGGCACCGATCACACGGAGATGTATGTCACGGGTGAAGATGCGCTAAACGTCATCCCGCATCTTCCATCACTCTACGACGAGCCGTTTTCCGACTACTCGCAGATCCCGACCTATCTCGTGTGCAAAATGGCCCGCCAGCATGTCACGGTCGCCTTGAGCGGTGATGCGGGCGATGAACTCTTCGGCGGTTACGAGCGCTACTTCGTGGGCCGCAGCCTTTGGAACAAAATTTCCTGGATGCCGCCGGCAATGAAGAAGATGAGCGCAGCGGCGCTCACTGCGCTGCCACCGAGGGTGCTGAATGGACTCGGGACCAAAGTGCTGCCCAAACGTCTGCGCCACATCCCGCTCGGTGACAAACTGCACAAGCTCGCTGAGGTCGTGGCCGCTCCAGGCATGGAGACACTTTACCTCAACCTCATGTCCCACTGGAAAAAGCCGGCCGAGATCGTGATCGACGGCAAAGATCCTGTCACCGCGATCACGAAAACCGCCTCATGGCCGCGCGTCAGTGATTTCACACACCGCATGATGCATCTCGACATGGAGACGTATCTGCCCGGAGATATTTTGACCAAGGTGGACCGAGCTGCGATGGGCGTGAGCCTCGAAGGCCGCATTCCGCTGCTGGACCACGATTTAATCGAGTTCGCGTGGCGTGTGCCGTTCTCGATGAAAGTGCGCGATGGCAAAGGCAAGTGGCTGATGCGCGAAACGCTCTACCGCCATGTGCCGAAGGCGCTGATCGACCGCCCTAAGCGCGGCTTCGGCATCCCGCTCGATGTCTGGCTGCGCGGACCGTTGCGCGAGTGGGCGGAGGATTTGCTCAGCGAGTCGCGCCTGAAGCGCGAGGGCTTCTTTCATCCCACGCCGATCCGCCAGAAGTGGCAGGAGCACCTCGGCGGCACACGCAACTGGCATTTCTACCTCTGGGACGTGCTCATGTTCCAGGCATGGCATCAGCACCACCACGCATGAACTATCCGCATCCCATGCTTCGACCCACCGGCTGGACCCGCTTTCGCGAGTGGGTGCTGGTGTGGGTGTGCGGCTCGATGCTGGGCGCTTTGGCGGCTGATGCGGTGATCGGCAGCTACGACGCGGGCATTTCCCCCATCAAGCCCAGCCTGTTCACGCTGGGCGCGGTGTTCATGTGCATCACCGTTTCGCTGCTGAACAAGCCGCGTCTCTGCCTCGCCACGCTGGGCATCGCCCTGCTGCCGGCGGTGCGCCTGCTCGACGCGGCGGTGCTGCGGCGCTTCGACTCGTCCTTCCAGAGCCAGATCACGATGGACCTCGCGCGCATGCTGCTGGTGCTCATCGCCATCATCGCCGTGCTTTCGACGGAGAAATGGCAGAAGACCGCGCTCTGGGCCGCCGTGCTGTGCATCCTGCTGACGACCGGCTCTGAAGTCTGTGAGATGATGGGACTGGCAAAATTCAGCAGCATCCCAGGCCGCTACGCCGGGTTCAACGGCCACCCGAACTTCCCGCCCGTCGTGCTTTGCGAGATGCTGGGCATCGTCTTCGCTCTGTCGAAAAGTTTCCGCTTCAACTGCCTCATGATCGCCGTGGCCGCGCCGGGTGTGGCGCTCACTTACGGACGCAGCGGCATGCTGGTGCTGGCGCTGCTGTGCGGCGCCTATGTGCTGCTCAACGCACGGAGAAATTTCGGTTTCCTCATGATTGTGGCCGCCATCGCGATCCCGCTGCTCGGTGTCGGCGTGGCGATGCTGCAAAGCGGCACGCAGCAGGGCATGATGAAGGACAAAAACACCGCCGACCGCCTGGATGCCATCTACAATCTCGACTTCGACAAGCTCAAGTCCCCCGAACGCGTCAAGGATCTCAGTGATGCGTGGGAAGCCGTGATGAAGGAACCCATCCTCGGCCACGGCACCGGCATTTCCGGCACGCTTTACGCCCCGCACAACGAATACGTCTCCATCTGGCTGGAACTGGGCATCCCGGGGCTGCTGCTGTTTGCCGGGACGTGGCTCTGGCTCATCACGCGCAGTGTCCTGACCGGGGGACAGGCCGGTTACCTGCTTTTTGCGCTGCTCGCCTACACGCCCGTCGGCCAGGGACGTCTGGAGATGCCACACTTCAGCTTTGCCATGGTGGTGGCGGCCTGCATCCTGTGGCCGAAGCGGTATGGGTTCACGCTGCGCTCATTGAAGCCCGCCTCACAAGGCCCCGCCACCTTCAATCCCCCTCATCCTCAGCCGCTTTCCCGCCAGGGATGATGCCGCGCTTCGTGGCGGCGACGAAATCGACAAAGGCGGCGGCTTCGGGCGTGAGTTCGGTGGAGCGGAGTTCCTCGATGGCCTGGGCGTTGTTCAAACCACTGCGGTAGATCTTGCGGAAGGCATTGCGGATAGAGCGCATCTGATCGCGGCTGAAACCGGCGCGTTGCAGCCCGACGATGTTCAGGCCACGAGCACGCGCCGGATTGCCATCAGCGGTGCAGAAGGGCGGGATGTCCTGCACCACCTTGGCGCAGCCGCCGGTGATGGAGCGCGTGCCGATGCGGCAGAACTGATGCACGGCGGTGAGACCACCGATGATGGCATGATCCTCGACGACCACATGCCCGGCGAGCGTGCCGTTGTTGGAGAAGATGACGTGATTTCCCACCACGCAGTCGTGCGCGATGTGGACGTAGCTCAGGAAGTGGTTGTGGCTGCCGATGATCGTCTTGTCATGCGGCGCGGTGGCGCGGTGAACGCTGCAAAACTCACGGAAGGTGTTGTTGTCTCCGACTTCGAGCCAAGTCGGCTCGGCCTTGTATTTTAAATCCTGCGTCTGCTGGCCGATGGAGCCGTAGGCGAAGAACTTGTTGTTCTTCCCGATCTTGGACGGCCCCATGATCGTGACGTGATGCTGAAGCCAGCAGCCATCACCCAGCTCCACATCCGCGCCGATGATGCAGTAGGGACCGATGTTCACATCCGCGCCAATTTTGGCCGAGGGATCAATGATGGCGGTGGGGTGGATCACGAAAAATGACGAATGTGGAATGACGAATGACGAAGCTGGTCGCAGGCGGCGGATCAGCGGTCAACGACGCTGAACATGAGATCGGCCTCGGAGACGACCTGGCCGTTGACGATGCAGCGACCGACGCCGCTGGCGATGCTACGCTTGGTCTTGAGGATCTCGGTTTCGATGATGAGCGTGTCACCCGGCAGAACGGGCCTGCGCCACTTGACGTTGTCCGCGCTCATGAAGTAGCCGATCTTACCCTGGTTCCCGGGCATGCGCAGCAAAACGATGCTGGCGACCTGCGCCATGGCCTCAAGCTGGAGCACGCCCGGCATGATGGGGTGGCCGGGGAAGTGCCCCTGGAAGAAGGGCTCGTTGATGGTGACATTCTTCATGCCACGGCACTTGTTCTCACCCTCGAAACCGATGATGCGGTCCACCAGCAGGAAAGGATAGCGGTGCGGCAGGATGTTCATCACCTCGTTGATGTTGAGCACGGCGTCGCCAGACGGGATGTTGATGGCGGCGGGCATCATGCTGCGCATCGTCTCGTACTGCTTCACGATGGAGCGGGCCAGTTCGGTGTTTGGCCCGTGGCCGGGACGCACGGCGATGACGTGGCCGAGAATGCGCTTCCCGGAGAGCATTAGGTCGCCGACGATGTCGAGGATCTTGTGACGGACGAACTCGTCGGCAAAGCGCAGCGGCTGCTTGGAGAGCAGTGTGTCACCGCGAATGACAACGGCGGCCTCAAGAGTGCCGCCTTTGATGAGGCCCTTTTCCATCAGCGGGGCGATGTCCTCGTAATAAACGAAGGTGCGGGCGGCGGCGATTTCCTTCTCGTAGGTCTCGGGAGTGATCTCCGTGCTGAAATACTGAGTGAAGCGGCCGTTCGGGCCTACGTTGGTGCAGGAGATACGGAATTTCTTGTCGGGAACGATGGTGAGGATGGTGCCGTCACGCGTTTCCTGGTAGATCGGCTCACGCACCTCAAACACGCTGCGCGCGGCGCTTTGCTCCTGCAATCCGGCGGACTTGATCAGCTCCACGAAGGGCATCGAACTGCCATCGGCGATGGGCGGCTCGTTGGCGTCCATCTCGATGATGGCATTGTCCACGCCCATGCCCGCGAGAGCGGAAATGACGTGCTCGACAGTGTGAACATTGACGCCGCCCTCGGCGATGGTGGTGGCGCGCTCGACTTTCTGCACTTTCTCGACCAGCGCGGGGATGAAGGGCTTGTCCTCCAGGTCGATGCGGCGGAATTTGAAGCCAAAGTTTTCAGGCGCAGGCTGCAGGGTGAGCGTGACCTGTTCGCCGGTGTGCAGCGAAGTCCCCGTCATGGAGACGGATTTGGCGAGAGTGTGCTGACGGTCGGAGGCCATAGTTCGGGACGGGAGGCGCGTTCGTTAGCGTCCGTCCCCGGTGGGGTCAAGTTCGGAGTCCCGGCAGTTCGGAGTCCTGGTTCGGAGTCCCGCCTTCAGGCGGCAAGGCTCTCGTCTGCAGAATGCGTGAAGAATGACGTGCGCGCTTTGCTGTGGCGAAAGCCTCTCCGGCTGAAGCCGGGACTCCGAACGAGGACTCCACACTTCACTGCTTCCCGATGCACCACAGGTTCCTGTATCCACGGATGAAAAGCTGCCCATCGCTCACGGCGATGGAGCCGATGATCAGCTCCTTGAGCGAGTTGGTGGAGATCAGCTCGAAGACCGGCGCCGCCTTGAAAACGAAGCAGTCACCGCCCTGGTTGGCCGCGTAGCACTTCCCATCCGCGCTGAGCACGAGGGAGGACCAGTTCTTGGCGGTGGGGGCGGGGCCTTTCAGACGCTCGTTGTACACCAGCTTCCCGGTCTTCACGTCGCGGCATTCCACAATGCCGCCATCCGTGAGGATGTAGTGATGCCCCTCATGAATCACACCGCTGCCGATGCGCTGCTGCACGCGTGGCTCAAACCACACGCGGTTTTTTTCCGTCACATCACCACTACCGCCCGTTTTCACCGCCATCGCCGCGCCGCCGTAGCCGCACATGAAAATGCCCATGTCGTCCACAAACAGCGGCGAGTTATAGACCAGCGGCGTGAGTCCGCCGCAGGTCCACAGCTCCTTGCCGGACATCGGATCAAAGGCGCAAGCGCGTCCTGGATAGGACATCAGCAGCTCGTAGCGGCTGCCGGCCTTGCGCAGCAGCGGATCGCTCCAGGAACCGAGCCAGGTCTTGTTTCCTGCCTCACCCGAAGCACCACCGGGTTCCTTGTGCTCCCACAGCGTCTTGCCGGTCTTTTTGTCGAAGGCGTAGAGCACGGTGTTTTCACCTGGGCCGAAATTGAGAAACACTCGATCTCCTGCGAGCACCGGTGACGTGCCGCAGCCCCAGATGTGATGCAGTTTGCCCAGGTCCGTGCGCTTCCACAGCTCCTTGCCGGTCATGTCGTAACAGAACACGCCTGCCGAAGCATGAAACACGATCACCCGCTCGCCGTCCGTTGCCGGGGAGGCAGAGCAGTAGGGATTCGTGGCATGCGTGAGTTCCGGCTCCTTGTAGATCGCGCCCGCGTCCCAGAGCTGCTTGCCGGTCTTTTTATCAAAGCACAGCAGCAGGCGCTTGCCTTCCTTCTCGATGGCCTGCGTGACGAACACCTTGTCTCCCCACACCACCGGCGTCGAATTGCCGCGATCCGGCAGCGCCACCCGCCATGCCACATTTTCCTCCATGCCCCACTTCTCCGGCAAATTGGATTCCGAAGTGGTGCCATCCCCGTTCGCCCCACGCCACATGGGCCAGTTGTCGGCAAAAGCGGGGAACAGAGGACAAAGGGCGAGGAGCAGGGAGAGCGTGCGTTTCATGGTGGTGCTCTTCAAACGCTGCCACAGCACCATTCATGTCATCTGCCGCGTCGAGTCGGCCAGCAGGTGCCGTCCTTGAAGTCAATTCGGGTCACGGGGGAGTTGCGGTTAAAGTTTCCGCCCGTCAGTGCGGTGGCAACGGCGCCCCCCGGCGGCGGCACTTTCTTTCCGGCGGCGAGTTCGTCGCGGTGTTTCTGCAAAAAGGTTCGCCATGCGTCGCGAATGGCGAAGCTCTGCTCGCGCGTGAAGTTGCTGTTGCCGCTGCTGGCATTGGAGGGCGGCAGGTCGATCGTGCCGAGCACCAACTGGCGCACCGCATCGCACATCCGATCCTTGTCGATGATCGTGCTCGCCAGCGCTTCCCACAGCTTCCATCTCGCTCCACAGGCCAGCGCTGCGTCGCGTGCGGCGGATTGCAGGAAGCTCTCATGGCAGGTCTCGATGATCTGCACCAGCGGCGTCGCAAACTCCGGGCGCTGCGACTTTCCCGCCACCTCGCAGGCCACGCGCATCACGCCCCAGTCCGCATCTTCCAGCGCCTTCAGCACCGGCTTCACCGCCGCGTCCTCCAGGGGTTGCGGCAGAGCCTCCAGGGCGGCGATCTTTAGCGCCTTGGGGCCGTTCTCTACCCACGTCAGCATGCTCCGCTTCCAGGCATCGTCCTTCGGCTTCGGCACCGTGGTATCCGCCAGTTGGCGGAACCATGCCACCATGTAGGCCGTGCCGCCGCCCCGCTCATCCAACCGCCAGCCGCGCGCGCGCAGGCCGTCCAGCGCCTCAATAAGCGCGCGCTGCGGCACCGGCAGGTCCAGCGTGTTCGCCTTCGGGCCGGACTGAACCGGATGCGAGGCATCAAGCGACTTTTGCAGTACTGACAAAAGCTCCGGTGCATGTTCCGCCGTGCCGCGTGACTTCAACACCTGCCCGGCCAACTGCACCACCGCCTCCGACTCATGATCCAGCAGTCTGAGCGCGGCTTTAAGCAGCGGCGTTTCAAATCGCGCTTCCCACGAGGCCGGCAAGAGCGGCTCGATTTGATAAGGTGAGCCCCAATAAAAAACCGGCAGCAGTTTGCCGTCGGCCTGTTGCAGTGGCAGCCGCCGCTGGATCTGCTGCGCACTTGTCTGCACCACCTCGGTGCTCGCATGATCCAGCAGCGCGAGCAATGCGTCCGTCGCTTCCGGCGTGCCGATGTGCCCGATGCCTTTGACCGCAGCCGTGGAGCCCGCCTGTGCGTGCCGGATCAAAGCCGGCAAGTACACCGGATGCCGCAGCACGCTCAGACTCTTATCCAGGTTCCACTGTTGTTGCAGCGCCGCCGACTCATTGCGCGGCTTGGGCGTCGGCTGACCGGCAAATAGGGCATCCACATGAGCCGCAGCCTCCGCAGCGGTCGGCATCCTCACTTTCAGTGCCGCCTGCGCCACCGGGTGCGGATGCAACGCGTCCAGCTTCCAGCCGAGATCATGTCCAGCCGTCACCGTGTAGTCTCCGGCTTGCGGAAAACTGACATAGCAATCCAAGGGAAAATCAATCTCATGCTGCCTGCCGGATTCGATGCGCGGCTCGACGCTGATTCCTCCGCCCCCAAAGCCATAGGCCTCGCGCGGCAGCTCCGGCAGCAGGCTGCCTGCGGCATCGCGCACCCGCACCTTCATCCGCTGCGGATAACCGGTGGAACGATAGTCACCGCCGACACTGATCGTGATGCTCTGAGCCCCCTCGTTGCGCACCACCAGCGCGGCTGGGATTTCGTGACCGATCACGACCTCAGCAGGCAGCTTCAGCGTGAGCTTCACTCCAGGCGGCACGAACTGCTTACCTGGCCAGGCTGCTTCCAAAGGCAGCGCCTCTTCAGCATGCAGAGAAAGACCGCCCAAAAGAAGCAACGGCAGTGAAACAAGGAATTTCATCATGGAGCGGAATCTTAGCCGGAAAGGCGGGCTGACTGTCAATCATCCAACGCGGGAAAGCATCGATTCTTGGGTGCTCGACCAGCGTGACTTGTGTTCATCCAAGTGTAAGAGGCATCCGCCCCCAGCAGACTCAGTCATCTGCGGCCAGCGGCTCAAGGCGTGGCCGCTGAGTTGGTCACGGGCGCGGTGCCGGAGGTGATCACGCCTGCGGCGCTTTCCTTCAGCGCTCTTACGGAGGGCGCGGTCTTGAGTTTCGCCAGCTCCGCCGCCACGACCTCGGCCAGCTTGGCAGCCTCCGTTTTTCCGGCGGCGGCACGTTCTTTTGCCTTTTCCGCCACGAGCGCGCACTGCGCCGCGCGCATTTTTTCAGCGGCCGCATCGGCCTGCGCCTGGATCGCGCCGATCTGCGCGTTGTAGGCTTGCCGCAGAGTGGAAAGAGCGGGCGGCCAAGTCTCTGCCGGATCGTTCAAAGGCTCATGATTGGCGGCGTGGGAGATTTCGCTCAAGACATAATCGCGCTGCTCGGGCATGAGGCCGGTGAGGCTGCGCTGGAGCGCGGGGATGTATTTGGCGGCCAGGTCACGCCGCTCCAGCTCGGTGTCGAGCACGTCGTTGGCGGCCCACTCCTGGCCAAACGCCGTCACGAGCTGCGTTAGCTCAGGATCGCGCTCCTCCAGCCGCTGAATCGCCTCCAGCGGCGTTTCCGGTGCCGGAGTCGGTGCGGCGGGAGCAGGCACGGCGGTCATGGCCGGTGTGGTAGGCGGCGGCACGGGAGCTTTTTTCTCCGGCTCCGGTGCTGGCATCACCACGGCGGTTTCCGGAGGTTTCTCTTCCGGTTCCTGGATTTTCGGACGCTTCTTGTTCGGCTTTTCCTCTGGCGCTTGTTTCACCTCGGGCTTTTGGGCGGCGATTTTTTGTTTCCGGGGCTTTTCCGGCTCAGGTTTTGCCAGCGTCCCGATCACAATTCCCAGCACGATCACCAGTCCAGCACCGATCATGGCGAGGTGCATCGGCGCTAGCGCTTTCTTCTTTTTCACCTGCACCGCCTCCACGACAACCTCGGCCACCGAAACGACCGCCACCGCTTCCGCAGCCTGCGTGATGACCTGGGAGATGCGGGCGCGCAGATCCTGTGCGTCCTGAATACGTTTGGCCGGATCAGGATGCGTGGCCTGATCGATCAATTCATCCCAGCGCTTGGACACAGGCGAGTATTCCGTCACCGAGCGGCGTGGACTCTTCGGCACGCGACCGGTGAGCATTTCATAAAGAACCACACCGGCGGCGAAGATGTCCGCGCGTTGATCCACCGCCTGCCTGGCCATGATCTCCGGCGCGGCGTAATCCGGCGTGCCGAAGGGATTCTCCTCCGCCTCCCCGGTGATCGGACGCGCCAGGCCGAAGTCCGCCACCTTCACCTGGTCATCCTGATTGATCATGATGTTCCCCGGCTTGATGTCGCGGTGCAGGATTTTGTGGCTGTGCGCGTAGGCCAGCGCGTCGCAGAGCTGCATGCCGAGGTGGGCGACCTTGCGCACGGGAATGCTGCCTTTGTGGATCAGCTCATGCAGCGTGGGGCCCTCGATCCACTCCATCACCAGGTACAAATGGCCGCCCGTGGTGATCCCAAAATCATATACCCCCACCACATTCGTGTGATTGAGCTTCGCCATCGCCCGCGCCTCGCTCTTGAAGCGCTCGGCGAACTCCGGCTCCGCCCCGAACTCCGGCGGCAGGATTTTGATGGCCACCGGCCGGTCCAGGCTGCGCTGCCGCCCCCTGAACACCGCTCCCATGCCGCCATAGGCCGCCAGCTTTTCAAACGCATACTGCGGCAAAAGCGCGTTCATCTCCTCGACGCTGGGAACGTCAAATGGCGGAGGGTGATGATGCGGGGCTTCTTCGGACATGAAAAATGCGGCGGACCTATTAACGAAACGCCACGGCACCGCGAGTAAAATCAACGTGTTGCGCCTTCCGTGCCAAAAAGCAGGTGAATCCACAGCGCCCGCAGGAGCGAAGTAGCAGAAGTCTTTCTTCCCGCATGTCTCGCCCTCGTCTCGCCATCATTGGAACCGGCATTTCCGGCCTAGGCTGTGCTCATTTCCTGCACCGCCGCTTCGACCTCACGATGTTCGAAGCCAACGGATACATCGGCGGCCACACGAACACCGTCACGGTGAAGGAAGACGGTCGTGACCTGCCCATCGACACCGGTTTCATGGTCTTCAACCACCAGACCTATCCCCTGCTCTGCCGCTTGTTCCGGGAGCTCGGCGTCGAGACGAAACGCACGGACATGTCCTTCAGCCTCGCTCATCAGGAAACCGGCTATGAGTGGAATGGCGGCAGCATGAATCAGATCTTCGGCCAGCGCAAAAATCTCCTCAGCCCGCGCTTCTGGCGCTTCATGCTCCAGATCAACCGCTTCAACCAGGAAACCATCGAGGCAATGAACGATCCGCGCTTCGAGCGCATGACGCTCGGCGAGTACGCCATCGCCCGCGGCTACGGCCAGGATTTTCTCGATTTGTACGTCATTCCCATGGGCAGCGCCGTGTGGTCCACACCGCCAGAGTTCATGCTCCAGTTCCCCGCCCGCACGCTGATGCATTTTTGGTTCAATCACGGTTTCCTCGGCATGAAAACACGTCATCCATGGTGGACCGTCGTCGATGGTTCGCGGCAGTACGTCCGCAAAATCATCCCGCCCTTCCAGGACCGCATCCGCCTCAACACGCCGGTCACCAGAATCGAGCGTGGTGCCCAGGGCGTGAAGATTTATCCGAAGGACGGCCCGCCTGAGAACTTCGACAAGGTCATCCTCGCCGCGCACGCGCCCACTTCGCTCTCCCTGCTGGCAGAACCCACACCACTGGAGCAGGAACTCCTGCCGCACTTCAAATACCAGCCCAATCTCGCCACCCTGCACACCGATGACCGCTTCATGCCGAAAACACGGCGCTGCTGGGCCGCGTGGAACTACCGCGTGAAGGTCGAGTCCGGTGGCCGCATCAATCCGAGCACGCATTACTGGATGAACCGCCTCCAGGGCGTCTCCGACAAGGTGAACTACTTCGTCTCCATCAACGGTGCCGAAGACATCGACCCCGCCAAGGTCATCCAGCGCATCCACTACGAGCACCCCCTCTTCGACCTGCCCGCCATCGACGCGCAAAAACGCCTCCCTGAGCTGAATCAAATCTCCCGCGACCAGACCACCTATTACAGCGGTGCATGGTTCCGCTACGGCTTCCATGAGGACGGCTTCATGTCCGCCGTGAATCTCTGCCGCGACCTGCTCGGGAAGGAGCCGTGGTGAGGTCTGCCTGCCGCATGCACCGGCTTTACACCATCGCGGTCGTGCATCATAATCCGTGTCATGAACTCGCCCATTCTTGATGCCATGATGGCCTCGCCTGAGCTGCCTGAGTTGATTCAGGCGGCAAAGCTTGCCTTTGAGCGTGAGCAGGCGCTGCGGGAGAAGTTTTACGCGGACATCACGCCGGAACACAAATGGGAGTTCATCCAGGGAGAGGTCATCATGCACTCGCCCGCCCTGAACCGGCATCTGCTGGCGACCAAACGGCTGATGGCCCCGTTGGACGCCTATGTGCGGGTGAAACAACTGGGCATCGTTCATGTGGAAAAGGCGATGACCTGCTTTCCACGCAACGACTATGAACCAGACATCATCTACTTTGGCCCGGCCAAGACGGCCTTGACCCACCCCGACACGCTGAAATTTCCTATCCCCGATCTCATTGTGGAAGTGCTCTCGCCTTCCACCGAGAAACGTGACCGCGGCATCAAGTTCCAGGACTACGCCCTGCATGGCGTGGGCGAATACTGGATCATCGATCCCGTGGCAGAGACGGTCGAACTCTACCGCTTGGAAGGCAATGCCTATCCACCGGTGGCAGCGCAAAGTGATGGACTGCTAAGCAGCGATGTCGTCCCAGGCTTCCAGATTCCGGTGCGGGCGATTTTTGACGAGGCCGAGAACGCCCGTGTGATGAAGGAGATTTGGGCGGCCTCGTAAGCAGGCGCCGAGAAAATATACCAGTCGTGGTGGCGGCTTTGCATTTCCCTGAATCCAAAGCGCCCTGCGAAGCGCAGATCAGACGTGTCTCATTCCGCCCTCTACGAGTGCCACGTCATGCATCACCGGCTCGCGCCGAAGGTGCATCGTTTTCAGTATGAGGTCTTTTATCTCTGGCTTGATCTCGATGAGATCGACACGCTCTCCGAGCAGCTCCGCCTCTTCAAACGCAACCGCTGGTCCCTGTTCTCCTTCTTCGACGCCGACCACATCGTCAAAGACGGCCGCGACGTGAAAGAAAACGTCCTGCAAATCCTGCGCGAGCAGCAGATCGACACCGCGCCCATCGCTAGCATCCGTCTGCTAACTTTCCCACGCGTTCTGGGCTACATCTTCAATCCCGTCTGCTTCTACTACTGCTTCGACGCCGAGGGTAAGCCGCTCTGCGCCGTCGCCGAGGTCACCAACACCTACAAGGAGCAAAAGCCCTATGTGATTCGCGATCTGGAGGCCGACGGCCGCCTGCGCCTCACCACGCCGAAGCATTTCTATGTCTCGCCGTTTTTTGGCCTCGAACTCAGCTTTGACTTCAGGCTGCGCATCCCCGGCGAGCACCTCGAAATCCACATCGACGACCACGATGGCGACGACCGCGTGCTGCTCACCAGCCTCACCGGAAAACGGCGAAAATTAGATGACTCCGCCCTGCTGGCCTGCGCCGTAAAGTATCCTCTCCTGACGCTCCGGGTCATCTTTCTCATCCACTGGCATGCCTTCCGCCTGTGGCTGAAAAAACTGCCCGTGCACCGCAAAGCAGCCGAACCGCATCTTCAACGCAATCTTTACCGCCCGCACCGCTCCATCTCCCCCACGAAGCCATGAACACCGACTCGCTCACGCTCGACACAGACCTTGATGCCGCTCCCGCTCGCAAGTTGGGCTTCTATGAGACTCTGGTGATGCGGGCCTTCAGCCAGTTCACGCATGGCGGTCTGCGCATGACCTGGCCGGATGGTCACGCACGCGTGTTTGGCGCTCCCGGAGCCGCGATCACCGCTGAAATCCGTGTGCGCGATCCCGGCTTCTTCAAACACATCGCGCTCTTTGGGAACGTCGGCTTCGGCGAATCCTATGTGCATGGCGACTGGGACACGGATGACATCGCCGCCGTCATCGCTTGGTTCATCGCGAGTCTGGTCAAAGCGCAAGGCTCCAGGGCCTCCTCCACCAAGGTCGCTGGCCTGAACCTGCTCAAAACATGGAACCGCATCCTGCACAAGCTACGGCCTAACAGCATCACCAACAGCCGCCTCAACATCGCCGAGCACTACGACCTCGGGAACGAGTTCTACTCCCTCTGGCTGGACCAGACGATGACCTACTCCGCCGCGCGCTTTGAAAACGAAGGGCAGAGCCTCGAAGAAGCGCAGCGCTCGAAATACGACGCGCTTTGCCAGAAGCTCCATCTCAAACCCAGCGATCACGTCCTCGAAATCGGCTGCGGCTGGGGCGGCTTCTGCACGCATGCCGCGAAGCATTACGGCTGCCGCGTCACCGCCGTCACCATCTCGCAGGAGCAGCACAAGTTCGCCAACGAGCGCGTGAAGCGTGAAGGGCTTGACCACCTCGTCGAAGTCCGTCTCCAGGATTACCGCCACATCACCGGCCAGTTCGACAAAATCGCCTCCATCGAGATGCTTGAGGCCGTCGGCGACGAATACCTCGAAGTCTGGTTTGCCAAATGCCACGAAGTGCTCAAGCCCGACGGCCTCCTCGCCTTCCAGGCCATCACCACGCCCGACTGCCGGCACAAAGGATTGCGCCAGGGCGTCGATTGGATTCAAAAACACATCTTTCCCGGCTCCCTGCTGCTCAGCGTGAACCGCCTCAACGAGGCCGCTGGCCGCACCGGGGATCTGTTCATGCACGCCCTCGAAGATCTCGGTGCCGGTTATGCCAAAACACTGCGCCTCTGGTTCGAGCGCTTCAACGCACGCCTTGATGAAGTGAAGGCCCTCGGCTTCGACGAGCGCTTCATCCGCAAATGGAACTTCTACCTCCAGTACTGCGAGGCCGCCTTCGCCACCCGCAACATCAGCGTCATCCAGGCCACCTACACCCGCCCAAACAACACATCCCTGCATCGCGCTTGGTAAATCTCATTCGTCATTTCCGCCTGTGATCCTTCCCCTCCGCATCTTCTTCCTTATCGTGCTCGTCTCCATGCTCGCCGTCACGAGCTGGGCCAGCATGCAGTGCGCCCTATGGAAGACGCCGCGTGAGGTCGTGACGCATCCGTGGTTCATTGCCACGTTGTTTGACACCTACTGGGCGTTTTTGACCTTTTACTGCTGGGTGGTTTACAAGGAGGCATCATGGATCGCACGCAGCGCTTGGCTGCTCGGCATTCTGCTGCTCGGGAACATCGCCATGGCTGTTTACATGCTCATCCAGCTTTTCCGTGTGCCGGTGAATGCGCGCATTGAAGATGTGCTGCTCAGAAAGTCCGCCGCATGACCGAATCCGCGCCCAAGTCCTCGCTTTGGAAACTCTGGGTCGTCCAACCCATCGTCCAGCAGCTCACGCAGGGCACCAGTCCGCCGAAAATCGCGCAGGCAGTGTCGTATGGCATCACGCTGGGCATCTTTCCCATCATCGGTTCCACCACGCTGCTCTCGTTGCTCGTCGGCGTGCCGATGAAGCTCAACCAGCCGGTGTTGCAGGCCTTCAAAACGCTCGCCTATCCGCTGCAATGGTCGCTTGTGCTCGGCTTCTATCGCGTGGGCGAAATGCTCTACGGCGCGCCGCATGTCTCGCTCTCGATTCCGAAAATGATCCAGCGCTTCTTTGCCGAACCCGGCCCGTTTTTCCGCGATTACGGCATGACGGCTCTCTACGGCATCACCGTCTGGTGCCTCATCGCCCCGCTGCTCATCTTCCTGCTGCATGTCAGCACCCGCCCGCTGATCCAGGGCCTGGCCGATCAAATCCAACGCCGCCGTCATGCCCCCCTTTGAACCTTGGCTCATCCTCAGCGCCAGCGCCGCGCTGCTCGCGGCGCTGTTTCTGCTCACCTGGCGGCTCAGCATCAAACTCGACAACTATTCCTTCGTCGATGTCACCTGGGCGCTGAGTTTCGCGCCCGTCGCGATTCTGCTCGCCTGCATGAGCGATGGCTGGCTGCCGCGCCGCATCGCCATCGCCGCGCTCGTCGGTGCCTGGAGCCTGCGACTCGGCCTGTATCTCTGGAAACGCGTCGCCAGCCATCATCCGAAGGAAGACGTGCGCTACGCCGTGCTGCGTGAAAAGTGGCAGGCCAACCCACCGAAAGCTTTTTTCTATTTCTTCCTCGCGCAGGCCGTGTTGGTCTGGTTGCTGATGCTGCCGGTGTTTCTCATCACGCAGCAGCCTGCCACGAGCTTCCACTGGCTGGAAATCGTCGGTCTGGCGCTCTGGTTCATCGCCTTGATCGGCGAAGGCGTCGCCGATGCCCAGCTCGCCCGCTTCAAACGCTCCAACACCGACCCCAAGGCCATCTGCCAGGCTGGATTGTGGCATTTCAGCCGCCATCCGAACTATTTTTTCCAATCCCTGCTCTGGTGGGGCCTGTTCTTGATGGCCCTGCCCGCCCCGTGGGGCTGGACCGCGATCATCGCCCCTGCGGCCATGCTGCACTTCCTCCTCAACGTCACCGGCATCCCGCTCACCGAAAAACTCTCCGTCGAAAAACGGGGTGGCGTGTATCGCGAGTATCAGCGCACCACGAGCGCCTTTGTGCCGTGGTTCCGCAAGGTTTGAGCTCGCCAAGCCTTCTGAAAACCTACAGAAGTCTCTTTGCGGGTTGTGGCGCTTTCTTGGCAAAAAACCAGTCGCTATTCCCTGGTAAAAGTGCATCTGAAGAAACGACAAATGCCTCTTTCCAGGCCTGCCCCCGGCCCGGTTTGATACCCTGATCATGTTTTCGTGAACAGAACGGACCGCCGCCTCACTGATGGACGTGCGACAAAGGCGTTGTCCGAAAAATTCACCGCCCATACACCACACAACTATGAACTGCTCCAACACCCCCTGGAGCCAAGCTGCCCTCGCCCTGGCCGCCGCGCTTCTCATCAGCCCGGCCATGCAAGCGGCGGATGGCACTTGGACTCAGCTCACCTCAGGCAACCTTTGGAGCGTGGGCACCAACTGGTCCGGCGGCACGATTGCCGACGGGTCTGGTTTCACCGCGAACTTCACGTTAGACCTCACCGCGGACACCACGGTTCGCCTCGATTCCGCCCGCACGATTGGGAATCTGATTTTTGCTGACACCGCGACTGGCACCGCAGGCAGTTGGATCTTGGACAACAATGGCACGCCGGGCAACATCCTGACCCTGGCAGGCACCACGCCGACCATCACCGTCAATGCCCTGGGCACGGGCAAGACCGCGACCATCAGCGCGGTGATCGCGGGCACGGACGGCTTGAGAAAAGCGGGGGCGGGCACGCTCGTCCTCGATGGCACAAACACCTACACAGGCACGACCGCCGTCACCGCTGGCATCCTCAGGCTCACCCATGCCAACGCCCTCGGCGGCAGCACGACGGTGAGCATGACTTCGGGTGCGCAGTTGGATTTGGCAGGTGGGCTGACTTTCGGCACTGACAGCACCATCACGATCAATGGCTCGGGTGGTGCCAATTTTGCCGGTTCCTTGCAGAGTGCCAGCGGCAGTAATGTCTGGGCCGGAAACGTCATCATTGGCAGCAGCGGATCACGGCTCGGGGCGCAGGCAGGAGCCACCCTGGAGATCAGCGGCGAGATCAGCGCTGGAGCAGGTGTGCAACTGTCCATTCGCAACGCCGACCAGACAGGCACGACCATCCTCAGCGGCAACAACACCTACAACGGCCAGACCACGGTGCTCGGCCGACTCAGCGTCAGCAACATCGGCTCCGTGGGCAGCCTCAGCAGCAACCTCGGAGCATCCAGCACAGCGACCAACGCGCAGGTCAACCTGGGGCTTGGAGCGAACACTGCCACTCTCATCTACACGGGCACGGGCGAAACGACCAACCGCACCATCAGGCTGCATGCCACGGACTTAAGCGGAGCCACGCTGGACCAGTCCGGCAGCGGGCTGCTGAAGTTCACAGCCAACCTCTCCCAGGATACCACGTCCGCAGGCACGCGGACACTGACACTGCAAGGCTCCACCGCAGGCACGGGCGAGTTCGCCGGAATCATCGCCAATGCGAGTGCCAGCGCGATCACCGCCGTGTCGAAAGCAGGCAGCGGCACCTGGACGCTCTCTGGAGCAAACAGCTTCACCGGCGGTGTGACGATCAGCGCAGGCACGCTCCAGCTCGGCAATGCCGGGGCGCTCAACAGCACGGCGGGTTCACAAAACGCGGTCACATTCAGCGCTGGGAGCACCGGCACGCTCAGCCTGAACGGAAACAGCGTGACGATCTCCAACCTGTCTAGCAACGCGACTCCAGGGACACCTGTGGTGCAAAATGGCAACGCCGCCAACGCGACGCTCACGATTGGTAACTCCCTGAATTCCAGCGGCACTTTTGCCGGGATCATCCAGGACGGGGCAGGCGGCGGTGCGCTGGGCTTGTTCAAAGCTGGCGGCGGCACACTGACCCTCTCCAATGGCGGCAACACTCACAGCGGTGGTACGACTCTCAGTGGCGGCACGCTTAACTACGGCCATGTGGCCGCGCTCGGTGGCGGCACGGTGACTTTCGCGGCCAATTCCATCCTGCAGGCGGGAGTCGCGGGCACACTCGCCAACGCCATCGTCATCAACACCGGTGTGAGCGGCACCTTCGATACTCAGGCCAATAACGCCACTCTCAGCGGCATCGTCAGCGGCGCAGGATCGCTGGTTAAGGCTGGAGCTGGAGCGCTCACCCTGTCCAACGCCGCCAACAGCCTCAGCGGTGGCATCACGCTCAACGCGGGCACGCTTGCTTATGGCGATGTGGCCGCGCTCGGCGACGGTAGCGTGACTCTTGCGGCGAACTCAACACTGCGTGCTGGAGTCGCGGGCACGGTGGCCAACGACCTCGTCCTCAACAACGGCATCACCGGTACTTTCGATGCCCAGACGAACAACGTGACACTCAGCGGTGACATCACCGGCCAGGGTCAGCTTCTCAAGATGGGCACCGGCACCCTGTTTCTCTCCGGCGCCAACACCTACTCAGGCGGCACGCTGATTTCTCAGGGCGGCAGTTTGCAGGGCATCGTGCTGCTAGCCAACAACGCCCTCGGCAGCGGAGGCCTCGTCATAGGTAACGCGGCCACAACAGGCGAGGGAGCCCGTCTTTCTCTCAATGGATACAACCAGACCGTCTCGTCACTCTCCAGCGGCAGCGTGAACACTCGTGTGATTCAGGCCGGTGGATCGGATGGCGGCCTGGTCAGCACCCTGACCGTGGACCAGAGCATCGACACGACCTACACCGGCTTTATCCGCGACCACTCCGGCGCGTCTGGCCAGTTTGCGTTGGTGAAGACCGGCAGCGGCTTGCTCGATCTCTCCGGCGCGCAGGCCTCGCAAAACTACTCCGGCGGCCTCACGGTCAATGGCGGCACCCTCGGCTTCGCGGCAGCGGCCAATGTGGGCACCGGCACCATCACCCTCGGCGGCGGCGCTCTGCGCTACACACCGACCGGTACCACGGCGATCACTCTTGCCAATGCGTCTGTCGTTCTGACAACCGCCACGACAAGCACCATCGAGACCACCGACGCAGGCGGCTCGCTGACCGCCTCGGGCGTGCTTTCAGGCGCTGGCATTTTGGTCAAAAGTGGCGCGGGCAAACTGACGCTTTCCAATGCCCTCAACAGTTACAGCGGCGGCACGAGCATTAGCGCTGGCACGCTGAACTTTGGCAGCCTCACCGCTCTGGGCAGCGGCAGCGTGACCTTCACAGGCAGCTCCAGCCTTCAGGCCGGAGTCTCCGGCACGCTGACGAACAATCTCGCCATCAACAACGGCTTTACCGGCACCTTCGACACGCAGGCGAGTTCGGTGACGGCCAGCGGCACCGTCAGCGGCTCCGGTTTGCTGACAAAAACAGGCGCGGGCACGCTCACGCTGTCCAACGCCGCCAACAATCACAGCGGAGGCCTGACGATCAGTGCAGGCACCGTCAATTATGCCCAGCTCACCGCCATCGGCACCGGTATGGTGACTTTCTCAGGAAACGCCACCCTGCAGGCTGGCATCGCGGGAGATCTGACCAACGCCATCGCTCTCGACACGGGTGTGACAGGCATCTTTGACACGCAGGCAAACAACGTCACCCTCAGCGGCAACATCACCGGCCAGGGGCAGCTCTTGAAAAAAGGCTCGGGCATCTTGTACCTCTCCGGTGCCGGCAACACCTTCTCCGGCGGCCTCGTGATCGAGAACGCCAGCACCAACATCGTCGGCCCCACGGCTTATGGCGTCGTGCTGCTCGCCGACAACGCCGCCGGCACCGGGCCGCTGACTATCGGCAACGCCAGCACCTCGACCGCCCGCTTTTCCTTGAATGGCTACGATCAAACCGTCTCGGCGCTCTCCAGCGGCAGCTCGGGCATCCGTGTGCTGGAGGCCAACGGCACCACGGGCGGAGCGGTGAGCACCTTGACGGTCAATCAAAGCATCGACACGACCTACACCGGCTTTTTGCGCGATCAAAACAGCGGCGGTGGCATGCTGGCATTGATCAAAACCGGCGGCGGCCTGCTCGATCTCTCGGGAGCACAGACCGCCAGCTCCTACAGCGGCGGTCTGACGGTCAACGGAGGCACCTTGGGATTCGCGAACACCCAGAACGTCGGCACCGCTGGCATCACCCTCGGCGGCGGCACGTTGCGCTACACACCCACGGCCACCGCTTTGACACTGGGTAACGCTGTCACCCTGACCGACGCGACCACCAGCAGCGTGGAAGTCGTGAACTCAGGCAGCAATGTCACCTTATCCAACATCATCTCAGGCTCGGGTGCGCTCACCAAAAGCGGTGACGGCACCGTGACCCTGAACGGCGTCAACACCTACAGCGGAGCCACGGTCGTCAGCGCTGGCGCGTTGAATGTGGGAGCTTCGGGCCGCACCGGCACCGGAGCCGTCACAGTCCAGAACGGTGGCATCCTCCACGGTACTGGCATCGTGCAAGGCTCCAGCTTCACCGCTGCGAGCGGTGCCGCCGTCCACGCGGGTGCCACCACGGCACCGGAAAATATCGGCACGCTCACCTTCACTCCGGCGTCTGGTTCCGGCAGCTTCGATTTCCAGTCTGGCAGCACCGTGAACCTGGGCCTCACCCCCGGCGGCACCTCCGACCGGCTAAACTTTGTCGGCACAGGCTCCCAATCGCTCATCTTCGACGGCAATCTCACGGTCGGTCCGACGTCCTTCACGCCCACGACCTCAGAGACCTTCAATCTGCTCGACTGGACCGGGCTGGGCAGTGTCACCTTTCACAGCCGCTACAACGCTGCCTCCTACAGCGGCTTTTTGTTCGGTAATGGAGATGACAACCTCGGCTTTGACCTGCCGGACATCTCCGGCGGCACCTATGCCTGGGACATCAGCAGCTTCACCACCGACGGCACCATTTCCATTGTCGTCGTGCCCGAGCCATCGCGCGTGCTGCTGATGCTCGGTGGTTTCGCAGCACTGCTGCTGCGCCGCCGCCGTGCGAAGGTGTGAGCTTGTCACCCAACCTGTCAGCCAGGAGAAGCACAGCTTTTCCCATGGAAAAAGGCGTCAAGTTCACCTCCTTGTCGTTATGCTCAAATTCACCTGTCTCTTTTTCGCCACCGCGACACTCTCCCTCGCCGCCGACATCACGCTTAAGCCCGGAAACCTCGCAGCCGTGCTCGCGGAGGCCCGCAAGGCTGCCAAACCCGTGCGCATCGTCGTGGAGGACGGCGTGCATCCGATCACGGAGACAATCACGCTCGGCAAAGACGACTCGCAGGTGACGTGGAGCGGCAAAAACGCAGTCTTCATGGCTGGCAAGCCGATTACCGGCTGGGTCAAAGACGGATCGATGTGGAAAGCCACGCTGCCGGACAAAACGTGGAAGTTTGAGCAACTCTGGATCAATGGCCGCCGCGCCACGCTGGCTCGCTCGCCGAACAAAGGCTACCACCACATCACCGAGGCCGTGGGCGCGGGTGTGTTCCCGGACTTGAAGGTGAACATGAACTTCCATGCCTTCAGCATTCCGGCGGAGCAGTTCGACGTGCTCAAAGCCATCCCGCAGGCCGAGCGCGACGATGTTTTGCTCACCGTGACACATGCCTGGGCCGTGGGGCAGTGCCGCATCAAGGCGCTGAACGACGAAGCGCTCGCCGTGCAGATCAAAGGCCGCTCGCGGTATCCCTTTGTCGAGTTCGAGCCGGATCAGCGCTTCTGGATGGAGAACTATCGCGCCGCGCTGGATGCGCCGGGCGAGTGGTTTCTCGACAAGGCAAAGGGTGAGGTGCTCTACCTGCCGTTGCCTGGCGAGGACATGACGAAGGCGGAGGTCATCGCGCCAGTCGCGACGAAGTTCATCGTCATGAAAGGCGCTCACGACGTGCGCTTTGAGGGCATCTCGTTTCAATACAGCCAGCATCTCTATCCCGCTGATGGCCTGCACGACGGCCAGGCAGCGACGACGAGCGATGGCTGCATCGAGATCGAGGACTCGCGCGGCATTCACTTCGAGAACTGCGAGATCGCGCACACCGGCCTGCATGGCATATGGTTCAAAAACGGCTGCGCGGACTCCTCGGTGAAGCATTGCCACCTGCACGACCTCGGTGGCGGTGGCGTGTATGTCGGCGAAACGGCAAGGCCTGCTGACGAGCGGGTGAATCATCACATCGTCGTCGATGACTGCATCATGCAGCACGGCGGGCGGTTGCACCCGAGCGCTTGCGGCGTGGTCTTCACGCACACGCAGCACTGCGCGGTCACGCATTGCGACATCGGCGACTTTTATTACACCGGCATCAGCGCCGGATGGAACTGGGGCTATGGCGACACTGCCTCGCGCGAGACGCTCGTCGAGAACAACCACATCCATCATCTCGGCTGGGCTTACCTGAGCGACATGGGCGGCTTTTACGGTCTCGGCACCTCGCCGGGCACGATCATTCGCGGCAATCACGTCCATCACATCGCCAGCCATCGCTACGGCGGCTGGGGTTTGTATAACGACGAAGGCGCCACGGACACACTGATGGAAAACAACCTCGTTCATGACACCTGGAACGCGGGCTTTCACCAGCACTACGGCTACTTCAACACCGTGCGGAACAACATCTTCGCCTTCGGCAACTCCGCGCAGATCCAGGCCAGTCGCAACGAAGCACGGCTGCGCTTCCGCTATATGAACAACATCGTCGTCTGGGACCCCGCGTCGCCGCTGCTCGATGGTGGCGAGTGGAACTGGAAGCTCTTCGACAAGATCGACCGCGGCGATCCCAAGGACAGCCTCGTCTTCCGCAAAAACCTCTACTGGCCCATCGACGGCAAAATCCCCGCGTTGCTGACCAAGACGAAGTTCACCTGGGATGAATGGCGCAAGATGGGCCGCGATGCTGGCAGCCAGTTTGGCGATCCCATGTTCGAAGATCTCGCCAAACGTGACTTCCGCCTCAAACCCGGCTCACCGGCTGAAAAGCTCGGCTTCAAGCCCTGGGACCTCACGCTTGCCGGTGTGCGCAAAACCGACGCGGCGTGGCAAGAACTCGCCGCCAAAGGCCACGACTACCCCACTTGGCAAACCGACGCCAAACCCTGGCCCGCGCCGCCCTACAAGGTCGATCAAACCTTCGAGGGCATCGCGCTGGGCATGATCGGCATTCGTGGGGCGAAGCATGGCAGCGAAAACAAAGGCGAAAGCATCGGCGTGACCGATGAAGTCTCTTCCCCCATCCCCTCTGGTTCCAGGAAAACCACTGTCAACAACGGTCAACCACTGCAAACCACCGCCAACTTCATTTCCAAGCGCAGCCTCAAAGTGCAGGACGCCCCCGGATTGAAGCACAGCTACGATCCCGTGCTCGACATCTACGCGAAATGGGGTTCCGGCACCTTCCACGTCGGCTTCGACATCATGGCCCAGCCCGGCGCCGACTGGTTCTTCGAGATGCGGGATGGCAACGGCGGCGAGTTCGCCGCGGGTCCCTATCTCCGCTGGCAGAAAGGTACTCTCGTCGCCAACAACACCGCCAGCCAAAAGCTCGCCGACGTGAAGCCCGGCGAATGGCTCCGCATCGAAATCACCGCCACCACTGGAGCCGCAAAATATGACGTGACGCTCACCCGCGAAGACGGCACGAAAACCGACTTCAAATCCATCCCCTGCAAACCCACCTGGGCCACCGCCAGCTACCTCCTCTTCAGCGGGCTTGGCACCACGAAGACGGCATTCTTTATTGATAACGTGAAGCTGGAGCAGCGGTGAAAGTATGGCAGATCATCGACACAATCATCGCCAATAGAAATGCCAAGCTATAGCAAGCCATTCAAACTGACCGACCTTGCTCCACCTGTGCGAGAAACATTCGCACGAAGGATTACGGATGAGGATGCGGGTTTGCAGATGAAACGCTTTGGCTTGCTGATCAACTGTTTGGAGGCCCTGCTAAAATACGCAGCTGCAAGAGCTCTATTTTTGATGCACCCACGAGGCGATTTCTCCGCAGAGCACAGAGCCTTTCTGCAACGGCCTTCACTTGGACATTTTCTGTCTATTTTAAGGTCATGCCTCAGTCAACAAAGTGCTATCAACTTGGTGCCAGCGATCGCTGAGGTGCAAAGCGCTTGGAGGTCGAACGACGCAGACAACACGGCAGGAAAAGCTTTGAAAATCAGAAACGATAACTGGGGGCATGGAGCCATTCTGGAGGACGTTCAATATGCAGCGCTCAGTATCGAATTGTGGGGGTGCATCGAAAGCTTGGTGGATACCCTATTGCCATTGATCCGAGAGGATACGACCACTTCCACACCCCTTGCACCGCTGATAGTTGCCACAGAGGATGGTCGGCACTTCTTTTTTAACGGATCTTCAGAAAAAGGCATCGACTACCTCTGTTACACAGACGCTTCACGCAGGCTGGAGCAAACTGGAAACCCGAATGAGGTCTTATTTCGATCTCTTTTTCCGCGTCCCATTGATGCAGTCGAACGGTCAGCCGACTGGTTCGATGAGACAATCGCTATCAAAACACAAAGTTACCAAGCTCGAAGTGTGACTGAGCAACAGATTCAGACTTGGCTGACCGAAGCGAAGATTCCTTCCTGTGTGGTTGTCGGAGAGCCTGGCTTCGGAAAGACGAGCCTCATGGCTCAAATTGCGCGGGAGAAAGCGACTTGCTATCATTTCTTCGACGAACGTTCGGCCAAGACCCTTGATATTGGAGAGTGCTTCCTCAATCTCTCGCTCCAGTTGACAGAAAGGTGTGATCTTGAGTTTGATCCCGCCAACGATTGCTCACCCAAAGCCCGCTCTGCTGAGTTTCAGACTGTTTTGCTTGCTGCTGCGGCAGCTCGCTCTGCGTCATTGCTCATCGTCATAGATGGCCTAGACGACGAATGGCGTAATCATCCAGCCAAGGATGGCAAGGAGCCAAAATCATTTTTGTCCTATCTCGGCAATCCAGCCACTCAGCCGTCAAATGTTCGTTGGCTCTTCTCCACGAGGCCCGAGATCAGTCAACATAGTGTTTATCGAAACAAATTGTCTTCGGGAATCACGCAGACCATCCCGCTCCCTTCCTTTGACGATTCCGAGATCGACAGGTTTCTTCGACGGCATTGCCCAGGCATTGATAGGAAGCCGAATCTGATCGCCTCAGTGGCAAAATCTTCGCAGGGAAGCCCTCTTTACCTTGCGCTCTTTGCTGCTGATTTTCGTCATGGCGAAGCAACTGACAACGACTCGATTGCGGTGCCTGTCGGTCTCTCAGGTTATTATGACCACATCATCGACTCCATTAGTCGACGCGCGGCTGATCGACAGGGGCAGTCTGCTTCCGAGGTCATAAACAGACTCTTTGCTTTGGCATCGGAAGAGGGGAACAAAGCAGCTCAGATTTTTCTCACATCGGCAAAGACAAAAGTCGCTACCCCAGATGCCCCGCCTGACTCATTGCTCCTCATCGGCTTGTATTCCATCGTCTATGAAGCGCTAACTAGATCTGTAGCGGCAGCGATCCTTGATTGGCCCCAAAGTCGTCTGGAACATGCCTGGGCCGAATCGTCCTCTGTGCTCGTGCCTTCAGGAGATGGATACGCGATCCATCATAACGCCCTACGAGACTCGATGCTGAGAGTTCAAAAGCAAAGCATCAAGACAGTTCTAGAACGACTAGCCGATTGGAGTGCCGTCGCAGAATCCGAACGTCAATACGCGATCACATGGGGCCTTCGCCACATGTGTGATGCGCTTGAAGAAGCCAAGGACGGCGATTCGTTGATATGGGAAACTCGCATCTCCGCTGTGCTTACGTCGCTCGAACACATCGAGATCCGATCTAAGGCAGGACAGCTTCTACAACTTCTCAATGACTACGCCAGATTCTTCTCGCTTCGGCCCGACTATGGCGGGGCGTGTCCGCTGCCGGTTGATACATACGAGTCGCCTCAATGGCTGACAGAATGCACAGAGGCAGTTGTAGCGGGAGAGGATCTGCATTTGGATCATGGCTCGGGACCAGCCCTACAACAACTCAGGGCCACCAAAAAAGATGCCCCAGTTCCTCCACCCTCAACAAACGAGGAACGAATGCCTTGTGACATAATCGTCCCTCAAAAAAAGAGTGGAATCTTGGAATTTGCAGAATTCGTTCGCTCCTCGGTGCCTGATCTACTCAACAAGGAGTTCAACATCGGGCAACTGGCTGAGAATTTCTGCGCCGATGGGGCTGTAGCTGTGGCGGGACAAGAACATCCCGATCGCCTCGGACGCATTAGGCTCTCAAATCCACCACGGAAGGAATCGCGACGAACGCTACGCCTGCATGAAGAACCCTTTCAGTGGCTTTCAGCAGACCTGCGAGAGGGGTGGCGTTGGGAATATGGACAGCCAGACGATGACGATCCACAACCGGAGGGCATCGTTACAGTCTCACGTTACGATGTGTGGACCGAGAAGCGCCTTTCATCTGTAGTCATTAGAATTCCTGTCAAACCCGTTCAGCAGTCGGCTTTTGCCGTGTCACGAGACAGGACGCGGGCTGTCATCGGCAACATGGTTCTGGATTTGCTGGCCGGATCCGTTACCTGCCTTATTCCTTTAGCATCGGATTCTAAACTGGCTGCCTCGGAGGACCTGAGGATCAGCATTATGAAGGATGATGGAGGATTCAATCCGATGATCCACCTTGTAGACCTGCGCACAGGATTAGTATTGGAAAGCTTTCAATCCAAGGAGGTCCGAAGCATCGCAATCTCACGCGACGGTCGCATTGCCGCTTACGGTGCCTATAGCGGCATCAGGTTGATCGATACTGCAAAGCGGCAAGAACTGCCGGTCATGCTGCCCACTGCATACAAAGCCAAGGGCGTCTGTTTTTCCGAATCTGGGCAGCAAGTGGGCTGGATGGAAACTCAGTGGAATGCGACTGGTTACGAGCTACGCCTGATTGAGACTTCCAGCAGGAGGTTGCTGAGCGCTGGAGAGTTCGGGGCAGCGCCGGAGCCAGTCGCTCTTTCTGAATCAGAGTGCCTTGTCTTGACGAGCACGGGAGATGTCATTGACACTTCAACCGAAATTCTGAACGATTTTATTGGCTATAACCCCGGTGATGGGGCGCGGTTCGCCAATAAAGGACGCTATCTGCATACTGGTTACGAGTTGCGTCACATCGGCGTTGAAAATGGTACAAATGCCATGGACAGCAGTCGCGCTCCGCTGGTGTTGCTGAACAAAACTTGCGGCTGTTTGATTGCACGAGACGATGGAGCCGTGACTCTTCGAGAATATGCTTCGAATCAACTGCTGTTCACATATCAACGCAGTCCAGATGATAAACATTTTGTGTCTGATTGGAGCGCGGATCGCCTCGATATTGGCCGATTACGCGGAGTAAGTGTTGCGTCTGATCAACGAAAAGCTCTCCTTGGTTTCGACGACGGTCTTCTCTATTTGGCGGACCTCAGCACAGGAAGCCTGCAACGAGTGAACACCCCCGACAGCATTCGTGAACTGATAGGCAAGAAATACAGACTCTTTGTTGAAGAGTCTTCTCGCCGAAAGACATCCAAAACCGTGATTCGCCGAAAGCAGGGACCACGATATACGATCAGCAAGACAGCCATCTCTCCCGCCGGAGACTATGCGGCAACCGTCAACGAAGGAGAAATGGTGAGAATATGGAGCGTTGAGACCGGAGAATGCGTGGCGGCACTCGCCATTCCATTCGGAAAAAGCCTTCTGGAGGGTGAGATTGATGCGATTTGTTTCGCCAGCGACAGCCGTTCCCTTGTTCTGCTACGCTCAGATGACCAGGTAATGACATGGCGATTTCTTCACTCCAAGACAGCCACGATCCTTCCAACACCCCCAGGTTTGAAATTTCTTTCCATGTCATCCCACACTCTCGCTGAGCACGAAGGCACCGTGATTTATTGCGACGGACGGAGTGTAGTGTCATGGAATACTGCTGCCAGCCCCTTACCGACAGTGCGGACTCTTCCCGAGTGGGCCTACACAGTAAGGGTCAATCTTCTGACACGACGACTTCTGTGCTCAGATGGGGCAGATAGGGCAACTCAAATCACAGTGAGAGATTTTGATTCGCTCGCCCTGATCGGTCGGCACACCATCAGAAGTGAGAACGTTGAAATCAGCAACTTGGCAGACGACAACAGCTTCGCGGCAATTACAGGGCATCGAGGGGTAGAGTATTTCACAATCGAAGAGATCGCTGACTTGGCACTGTCAACGACACCTTGAAGGGAACAGGTTCTCCATCCACGTTGAAGCACATGAACCGCCGCGCTTTCATTGCCTTCACTCTCGCTGTCTCAACTTTTCACTCCGCGAAAGCCGCAGATGTCGCCACCGCCGCCGAATCGGCACACCGCGAGTTGTGGCGGCGCTTCATCGACAAGTATGGCATCATGATCGACTTCGCCGACATGGACGGCAAGGTGTCGCTGCCGACACCGGATGAGTGCAAGGCGGGCAAGCCGAACGCGCTGGGCTGGTGGGCACCGATTGAGAACGGGGCGATGTTCAATGGCCTCTACATGGATGCGGCGGTGAACCGCTGGAAGCGCACAAAGTCTGACGAAGACGCCACCAAGGCCCGCAAACTCATGGAGGGGCTGCTGCTGCTGAACTCGATCAGCGAGGTGAAGGGCTTCGTGGGGCGCGGGGTGAGCACGGATGGCAAATCGCATTACCCGATGGGATCGAACGACCAGACGATGCCGTGGTTCCTCGGCCTATGGCGTTATTGGGAGTCGGAACTCGCCACCGAGGCGGAACAATCACGCATTGCGAAGCATCTCGCCGAGACAGCGGAGGAGATCGTCCGGCTGGGCTGGCAAATGCCGGCGGAGGAGCCTTTCAAAGTGCGCGGCAGCTTCAATGGCTTCCACTTTGAGGAGGCGGCGCGAATGCTCTTCACGATGAAGATGCTGCATCGCGTCACCGGCGATGAAAAATGGCGCGCGATGTATCTGGCGGAGCTGGAGAAGCGCGGCGGCGAGAAACAGCTCTCGAAGCGCGAGATCTGCGTCGGCGGCATGGTGTTTTGGTATTCCAAGAACCACAACTGGACCTCCTGCGCCGCAGTGGGCGGCCTGCGCGGCCTGTGGGAGCTGGAGACGGATGCGGCGCTCAAGGCCGACTTTGCCCAAGGTCTCGTCGCAAGCGCGAAGCTGGCTTCGGGATGGCTTTCACTCGCGCAGCAGTTCGACAATGCCGACACGAGCCGCTTTGAGATGGACTGGCGCGTGATGAACACGGAGTGGAAGCCGCAGCAGACCGAGCATGAGGCGGTGGCACTGGCCCAGGCGCAGTTGAAGAACTTCATGAAGCTGGCTCCACGTCGCGGCAAAGAGACCGCCTTCATCCGCGAACCGACCGCCGCCGCGTGGATCGTCACGCTGCTGCCTGACGCGGCGCTTTTAAATCAATACCGTGCCGAAGTGGAGAAGGTGATCGCGCATTACGACTACACGAAGCTGTATTACTCCCAGTTCTTCTGGGTGGAGATGGCGTGGGAGAGGTTGCGGCAGCAAAACATCAAGTGAGAAAGGCCATGGAGACGATGCGCATCCGTCCATTCCAACCCTCGGATGAAGCTGCGGTCATCGCGCTGTGGAAGGCGTGCGACCTCGTTGTGCCACAGAACAATCCCGTGCGCGACATCGCCCGCAAACTCCGCGTGAACCCGGAGTGGTTTCTCGTCGGTGAGCAGGACGGAACGATTGTCAGCACCTGCATGGCCGGGTTTGAAGGCCATCGCGGCTGGATCAATTACCTGGCCGTGCATCCCGATCATCAGCGGCACGGTTTGGCACGCGAGCTGATGCAGCACGCGGAGACGCTGCTCCGCGCCGCCGGTTGTCCGAAGATCAATTTGCAGGTGCGCAGCACCAACACAGCCGTGATCGCCTTTTATGAGTCCATCGGCTTCGCCGTCGATAATGTGGTGAGCCTCGGCAAACGGCTGGAGCACGACACGCCTCCGCATCATCAATGAGCCAACAAGCTTCCATCACGCTCCATCAGGCCGCTGATCCATCGGCTCCAGGTTGCGATCTCGTCCGCCAGTGGTTGCGCGAGCACAACTGGGCAGTGAACCCTGATTTCATGCGGAAGCTTCAGCAACCGGAGCATGAGGCGAAGCCGCTTGTTCTGCTGGCCATGGCTGATGAGCGCATCGTGGGCGGCCTTTTCGCTGAGACACAGTTCTCATGGCTGCGCATCTCCATCATGGCCGTGAGCCCAGAATGTCGCTCCCAGGGCATCGGGGCCGCGTTGCTGACCGAGGCCGAGCGTCTGGCGATCAAGCGTGGCTGCAAACACGCCTATGTGGATACGATGGAGTATCAGGCACCCAGCTTCTATCAGGCGCATGGCTTTAAGATCGTCGGCCAGATTCCAGATTGGGACTCGCACGGTCACAGCAAGCTCTACTTTTCCAAACAGCTCCTTGAAGCAGCCGAGCAAGCCAGAAGGCGCGATGCGTGCCGGTCATGAAACGCGCCTACGCCGGGACACGAGCGAGACGAGGCCCAGCACCAGCAGCATGGCCCGGCCAGGCTCAGGAACAGCCACGACGGTGAGCATGAGGCTGCCTGAGCCGAACGCGATCTGCCAGAGGCCGGTTCCGCTGATGTCCGGCAGGTCGAGATTTCCCTCGTTGAGGGCGGCGTTCGCGCCGGTGCGCAGGTTGTCGCCTGTGCTGAAGCCGTTGCCGGTCAGCAGGCCGCTCCAGTCGAGCAGTTCAAACGCGTCGCCCACGGCGGCGGTGTAGCTGGAGCCATCGACGAGGATGCTGCCCAGACTGCTCAACGTGAGATCGCCGGTGATGCTGATCTTGTCATGAGCGAGATTCGAGTTCGCGGTGGAGCCGGTGATTTGCAGCTCGGCGACGGTCATGGCCGCAGCGGGTGTGAAGGTGAGGTTCTGCGTGTTCAGCGTGCCTGTGGCGCTGCCGCCGCTGTCGCCGGGCTTGATCGTTCCAGAGATCACCGTGGTGGTTGCTGCGGCCACGCTGCCGGTGCCGGAAAGCACCGCGCCACCGCCATTGACCGTGAGATGGCCCGCCCCGGTGCTGCCGACGCCAGCCGTGCCCACTTGCAGATTGCCTGCGGTCACCGTGGTGGTCCCGCCATAGGTGTTATCGGCGTTCAGGGTCGTTCTGCCAGCACCGACCTTGGTCAAAGCGTGATCACCGGTGATGACGGAGTTGACCACGAGATCGCCACTGCCACCGATGCTGGAGTCAGCGTCCAGCACGACGGCGGAGAGGTTTGCGGTGGCGGCAGCCGTGCCGCCGCTGATGGACATGGCAGGTGCCGAGGTGTAGCCGCTGCCGCTCTCTGTGATAGCGATGCCGTTGAGCACAAAGTTGCCGTCATTTCCCACGGCGGCGGCCCCGGCGCCTCCGGTGATGGTGAATGTCGGCGTGGAGGTGAAGCCGCTGCCTGGATTGACGATGTTCAGGCTGATGATGGTGTAGTTGTTGTTATTCCCGGTGCCCGTGGGCGCGGTGCCGGCAGTCTCGATGACACCACCGCTGAATGTGATGGTCGGCGTCGCGCCAAACCCTGCGCCGGAGCCTGGACTCGTGACATTGATGCCAGTCACAGTGCCCGTGCTGCCGCCGGACAAAATCGCCGTGGCGGTGGCGCCGTTTTGCAGTGTCACGGTGGGAGCGGTGGAATAAACCGTGGTGCCACCTGTGATGGTGTATGAGGCATTCGTCACACCGACCGCTGCGGTGACGACCGCGCCGCTGCCGCCGGTGACATTGACCACCGGGGCGAGGCCGAAGCCACTGCCGCCATTCGTGAGGGTGACGCTAGCCTGGCTGAGACCGAGCAAGGCGGTGGCCGCAGCAGGTGTTCCTGCGCCGGGCGCGTCGATGGTGATGGAGGCTCCGGCACTCCAGCCTGAGGTGCTGACGCCTGAAAAACTCAGCGAGGCGATGCCGCTACCGAGGCTGGCGGCGGTGGTGCTGTTATTGACCAATGCGCCGCCGCCACCCGCGCCCGAGCCGCTCAGGGTGATGATCTCATTCACCTGCGCCTGCCCGTTCAGATCCAACGTGGCCCCGGCCAGCACGGTCGTGCCTGCCAGACCTTCGGAAAGGCTGGCGCCGCCGCTGCCGAGGGCGTTGACGTGTCCCAGCGCGAGGACGCCGTTTTTGACCACGGTCTCGCCGTTGTGCGTGTTGGAGCCTGCGAGCACTCCGGTGCCCGCGCCTTCCTTGATGAAGGCCAGGTTGTTGTTCGTATGCGTGTTGACTGAACCCGTGCCGCCCAAGATGCCCGCATAGGTCTGCGTGCCGGCGGCCACGTTCACCGTGAGCAGGCTGGTGGTCGTGGCGCTGCCATTGGTCACCGCGTTGGCCGTGCCTGTGCCAGCGGTGGTCAGTCCGGCGATGGTTTGGGAGTAGCCATTGAGCTGCAGCACGCCGGAGCTGGACCCCGCGCCCAGAGTGACCATTGTGCCCGTCGGCAGGCGGTCATTGCCCAGATTGATGCGCAGCGTGCCTGCCTCGATGCTGGTGCTGCCGCTGTAGGTGTTGTCACGCGCGGTGAGGATGAGCAGGCCGTTGCCCGTCTTCACCAAACCGCCCGCGCCCGTGACATTGCCGGTGAGTGTGAGCTGGGAAAGGCTGCCTGCGGCAGTTCCATTGGCCACCTGGATGCGGGAGGTGGTTTCCAGCACGACTTCGCGGTTGATCGTCGTCCGGGGGTCAAAGCGCGTCGTGCTCCCTGTCTGGTCGGTGAGACGAAGCGCGCCGTTACCGCCGAGGCCGTTGCCATTGATCAAAAATCGCCCGCCAGCGGCCAGACTGAACGTGTCCGTGGCGTCATCGTTGACCTCATAGGTGCCGCCGCTGTTGACGGTGATGGAGGCCACGTTGTCGAGCTGCGGGCTGTTCATCCTCACCGCGCCGTTGTTGATCACAATGTCACCGTTGAAGGTGCTCTCATTGGACCCAAAACTCACGATGCCGGAACCTGTCAGCGTGAGCGTGCCGGTGCCTGCCAATCCGCTGCCGGAGAACGACTGGTTCGCAGTGAAGTGAAAGGTCGCGCCCGCCGGCCCCACGGTGATGACACGGCCCGTGGCCGTGAGATTGGTGCCCAGCGTGCCGCTGGCCAGCACGAGTGTGCCGCCGTTGATGGTGACGTCCGCGGTGATCTCGCCCAGGTTTCTGGCCGCCGTGACAGACACCGAGCCGCCGTTGATGATCGTGTTGCCGGTGTAGGTGTTCGTGCCGGTCAAGACGAGGGTGCCGTTTCCCGACTTCGTGAGGTTTGTTCCGCTGATGACGGAGTTGATCGTGAGCGCTCCAGCGGTGCTTTGCTGGTGAATGATCAGCTCGTTCGCTGTGGTGGAGATGGTGCCGCGTGTGGTGGTGCTGCCAATGCTGGTCGCTCCTGCGGTGGAAGCCACCAAAATACCGCCGCTCTCAAGCGCCAGCGTTCCTGGAGTACCGGAATTGAAAGTGAGCGCGGTCGCGCTGGTGAAGCGCAGCGTGCCCGTGGTCGCGCCGCCGCTGGTCAGAGCGGTGTTTACACCAAGGCTGGTGTGCAAACCAGTTCCAAAGGCGGTGGTGTAACTGCCCGCGTCCAGCGCCGCGATATTTCCCAGTCCGTCATTCACCGCCCAGTCATTGAACTGAAAAGTGGCATAGCCGCCGAGAATGCCGGTGGCGATGTTAGCCGTGCTGGTCGTGATGCCTGCCACACCGCTGCCCGTGTTGACGAGCGCAAAGTCCACCGTCGCCCCCGTGTTTCGTGTGATCGCGCCCAGGCTCAGCGTGGCGTTTTGATCCGCACCGCTGGTGACCAGGATGCGCGCGCCGCCACCCAGAGGCAGCACGCTGTTTCCGAGATTCAGCGCGCTGACGAACTGCGTCGTTGCCCCTGCGGCATTGCCAGCGAGGCTGACGGAGCCGCCGCACAAAGTCAGCGCGGCCGTGCTGCTCAGTTTCGTGGCATTGTTCGCCGCATGATCCAGCAGCAGCGTACCTGCGTTCACCCGGGTGGCGCCGGTGAAGGTGTTCGCACCTCGGAGGGCGACGATGCCACCGCCATTCACCGTCAAAGCATCCGTGTCCCCGGTCGCAGACGCCGCGCGCAGCAGATTCCCGGTGAACTCGACCGTGCCGCCTTTCGCCGCGAAAAGCGTCACCCCCTTGGCCGCCGCGCTGTCGGTGCCCAAGATGAGATTGCCGCTGTAAGTCGCCGTGCCCGAGGTGTTCAGCCCGCCCACGGTCCCCACGCCGGTGTTGCCAGACTGCAGGCGCACATTTCGCCCGATGCTCACTCCCGCGCCGCCGATCATCAGCGTCGCATTGCTCGTGCCCGATGTGTTTCCCACCCGCACATCGGAGGTGGCATTTCCCAGCGCTCCGGCGCTGCCAGCGGGGGCGTTCGCGGCCACGATCAGCCGGCCTGCCGTGATGGTGGTGAAGCCCTCGTATTCATTCTCCGCGCCGGAAAGCACCAGCGTGTGCGCGGACGCGGCCACCGTCAGCGTGGTGCCGGTGCCCGTGCCTGTCATTTTCCCGGAAAAGACAAAATAGCCGGTGGCCTGCGTGGTGAGGCCCGCTTGCCGGATCGTGCCCGAGCCGGAGATCGCCCCCATGGTTTCAGGATTGGCGTTGAAGTCGAAGGTGGCGCCGCCCAGAACATTCAGCACGGCGGAGCTTGCGAACAGGTCGTTGGCCGAGCCACCGTTGAAACGCACGGCGCCAGTGCCGCCAATGTTGAAAGTCGCATTCCCCAGCCCGCCCACATCGCCGATGTTAAAACTGCCCGCCACGCTGTTGTGATTGATCAGGTTCAGAACCAGGCCCGTGCCGGAGCCTGCGGTCGCGTAAGTGATGCCATCCGCCAGCGTGAGCGTGCCGCCGCCAGCGTTGGTGAAGGTCTGCTTCGTGCCGTTCGCATACGTCTGCGTCCCGCTGAAAGTCAGCGTGCCTGCGCCACCGTGCGTCACCGCTGTGTTGCCGTTCCACGTCACCGGCGCGGAGATCGTGGTGTTCCCTGGTCCCGTTAGCGTGATCGCAGGCAATGCGGCGCTGGAGTTGCCAAAAACAAGCGCGTTCGTGGTCGGAGAGCCGTTCAGCGTCACCGTTCCAGCGCTGTGATTGAAGACCAACTGGTTCAGACTGAAGTCGCCCAAGTCGTTTGTTGTCGTGTAACCTCCGCTGCCGCCGAAAACCAGCGTCGTCGCGCCACCGCTCGTGAGCACGACCGCCGGAGACCAGTTCGCCGCCGTGCTCCAGTCACCCGTGGTGGTGTTCCAGACCGATTGCGACTGTGCCTGCGCGGCAAAGGCAAGTGTCAGGCAAATGAAGACGTGAGGACGCGACCAGCGATGAATCAACGCGGACATGGCAGTTTTTTTGGGTGACCGCTGCCGCCAAGCCGGGGTTCAGTCGGAAGACGCCAGTGCGGTGATGAGAGACTAACTAAGGGGGACTGCTGACTAAGCCCTGCGCCCCACCACCGCACGCGACGATCTCGTCACCGCGTTTCACATGACGACCCTGAATGATGCCCGGCCATGGGCGGAAACCTCTCTTCATCCACAAGCTGGCACCAGCATTCTCATCCTGTCTTTTTGGCAATGGAATGGGCTGGCAATGGAATAGCCCTCTTTCAAAATACCCATCTGAGGGGAGAGAAAATGCGAATGGCCTCGAATTTTCCGCGAATGACCGCGCGCCCGAACCGGGCGCGCATTATTCGTGAACATTCGCGGTCATTTGCGGCCATTCGCGTTGAAATATGAAAGAGGTCTAATTCAATTCAAAGCCATTCCCTTGCCATCTCATTCCTTTGCCAATCCGCCCCGCGCAGCACGCGGTTTGGCCGCCTTTTTGCCTGCTTTCTTGGCTGCTTTCTTCACCGGCTTGGCTTCCTCAACAACCGGCGGGATCACCTCCGCGCCCAGATCAATGCCAAAGATCGCCGACAAGTCCGCTCCAGCCAGATCGCCTTCACTCGCCGACAAGTCCGTGATCGCAGCGCTGCTCGCATTCGACAGCAGTTCCGCTTGATCCACCCCACGCAGCGTGAATAGCAGCTCCGGCCGCGTGTCCAGCAGCACGCCCACGCCATACAGCACGGCGGACACATGCTTGCACATGTCCGCATGATCCGGGCACGAGCAGTCAAAGCGGATTTCCTTCGGTTTCGGAAACAAGCCGTCCTGCGGATCGGTGAGCAGGCGCATAAGTCCATCGCCCAGTTTCCCCGCCAGCAGATCGAGCATCGAACCCACCTGCCCCGCGCCCGCTTTCACGATCTGCTGCCACTGCTTCTTCGGCAGCGGCTGGATGTGAATGCTCGTGTCATACAGCTCCGATCCCGCCACCACCGCGCTGAGCTGTCCGGCCTCGATTTCGAGATTGTACACGTTCCCCTGTCGCAAATAGCTGCGCCCGCGCGGCAGACGCGACTCATACTGCTGATACGACTCCAGGTTCTTGCACCAGGCCTGCCCCCAAAACGTCGCACAGAGCTTCTTCTGCCCCGCTGGAGCCGCCAGCGGCTCAAACTTCTCCCCACGCTTCTTCCGCTTCGCGATCTCGCGTTGAATGCGCTTTTTCTGCTCTTGAACATCTTCGTAGGACCACCACATGACGGCGTGTTTACACGATGGCTGAATTCACATCAAGCGAGACAAAGCTGAGCAACTCGTCGCTGCTCATCGCGGTGAGCAGTTTTTCAGCACCCGCGCCATCACCGATCAAATCCTGGGCCAGGAGCATCTTCTCCTCGATCAATGAGTCGATGCGCTCCTCGATGGTGCCCTGGCAGACGAATTTGTGGACGAAGACGTTCTTCTTCTGGCCGATGCGGAAGGCGCGGTCGGTGGCCTGGTTTTCGACGGCGGGGTTCCACCAGCGGTCGAAGTGGATGACATGGCTGGCGGCGGTGAGGTTGAGGCCGGTGCCGCCGGCTTTGACGCTGATGACCATGAAGGGCGGGCCGCCGGGCTGCTGGAAGGCTTCAACAAGCTCGGGGCGCTTCTTCACGCTGGTGCCGCCGTGAAGGATGAGTCCTTCGCGACCAAACACGGTGGCGAGAAAGCGGGCCAGCGGATCGCAGGTTTCTGCAAACTGCGTGAAGATGAGCGCGCGTTCACGGCGCTCGGCGAGTTCGCTGCAAATCTCGGCGAGACGCGTGAATTTGCCACTGTCCTCGGGATGCCACGCGCCATCGCCGTTCCAATGGCTGGGGTGATTGCAGATCTGTTTGAACTTGAGCAGGAAGCCGAGCACGAGGCCCTGACGCTTGATCGGCTCCATGTCCTTGTCGGCGAGCATCTTCGCGAGTTGATCGACGAGCTTGGCATAAATCGTGGCCTGGCGCTTGGTGAGGCCGCAGAACGCCTTCGTTTCGATCTTGTCGGGCAAGTCACTGATGATGCTCTTGTCCGTCTTCATCCGGCGCAGGATATAGGGTTTCACCAGTCGGCGCAGCGGCGCGAAGCCTTCGCTCGATTTCGCGCAACGCTTCACGGCATCGGCAAAGGCAGCGGAACCGCCCAGCAGGCCGGGATTGAGGAAGTCGAAGAGGCTCCACAGATCGCCGGGACGGTTTTCGACGGGCGTGCCGGTCAAGGCGATGCGTGTGGGTGCTTGCAGGCGCTTCACGGCTTTCGTGCTGGCGCTGCCGGGATTTTTGATGGCCTGCGCTTCATCGAGAATGACGACGCTCCATGGATGCAACTGCCAAGCATCGGTGCGTTGGAGAAATTGATAGGTCGTGAGCATCGCGTCACAGCCTCGCAGGGCCTCGGCGGTGTGTTTGACGGCGAGATCGAGCTGCTCGCGAGAGGTTTGGGATGGATGCGCGATGAACAGCTTCAAATCGGGCGCGAACCTCGCGACCTCGGCCTTCCAGTTTCCCACGAGCGAGGCCGGGACGACCAGCAGGGCTGGCGTAGCACGGTCATGTTCGGCGTCTGTTGTGTCGTCATCACCCTGGATGAACTTCGCCGAACTGCCCGTGTGGTTTTTGGATGCGCTAGAGCCTGGCGTGACCTTCCCAGACACGGGCAGTTTGGCGGGGGGCGTCTTTGCTGTGGCGGAGTCATGAGCGCCAAACATGACCGTGCTACGGTTGCGCCTCGCCAACAGCAAAGCGATCACCTGGATCGTCTTCCCCAAACCCATGTCATCGGCGAGGCAGGCACCGAGTCCGAGGCGCGTCATGAATTGAAGCCAGGCGAAACCTTTGAGCTGATACGGGCGCATGGTGGTGCGCAGATTCGGCGGCGCTGTCGCTTCAGCCGGATCACGCATCTGATCGAGTAGTTGCGCGAGATTTTTACCCGCGACGATGTCGCTCCAATCATGCACCATCTCGGTGCTTTCGTCTTCCGCCGCCAGTTGGCGTGGATCGAAGCCCGCGAGAAGCCGCATGCCATCAAGGAAGCCGATGCCGCCCTCGCCCGTGGCGTTTTGCACCTTTTTCCAATGCGCCATCACCTGCTGGAGTTGCGCGCCATCGACCTCGATCCACTTGCCGCGCAGCGACACGAGGCCGGTGTCAGCGCTGAGCAGTTTTTCCCACTCAGCATCGGTCAGAGGCTCGCCTTCGAGGCTGGCGGCCATTTTGAAGCTCAGCAGCGTCCCGGCATGCAGGGAGGTTTTCTTTGGCGCATCAATCGTCACCGACACCGCAGGGCGCGGGCCTTTGCCGCTGCGCCACCAGTCCGGCAGCTTCATGACGATGCCGCTTTCCTGAAACACCGCCGTCTCCCGCAGAACGCGAAAGGCTTCCTGCGGCGACATCGCCATCGGCTGAAACAAGCGCCGCGTCTCCAGCCACTCACGCAGCAGCTTCGATTTCTCCGCCGCCATGCGCACCGGCTCCAACAGCGCGTTCAACGCCGTTTGATCCTTCTGCCCGGCATAAAGCTGCAAAGCACGCGCCAGCGGCAGATGCTGCGGCTGGCCGCTGGCGCTTAGCTTTTCTGTGAATGTCGCCAAAAAAGCGAAAGGCCGCTGCGTGTCCGTTTTGTTCTCCGCGAGATGAAATGTGACGCGTCCCACGACATGCCACGCGGGGCATTCCTCACGCAGCCAGACTTCGACGCCATTCGTGGCAGTCTGCGTGATGTGCGCGGCCAATCCGAGCCACCAACGCTCCAAAACCTCCGGTGTGAGATACTCCGCGCCCGCAAACGGCGGCGCTGCGGCCATGAAAGCCACGCGTTCCTCCACCGGCGGCACGCTGACCGCCGCCGCGTCCTTCGTCTGGCACAGGCGTGTGAAAAAATGCCGCGCCCACTCCCGCAGCCAACGAAACGGTGGATCAAGCTCCGACGTGTGCAAACCAGCGGCCAGCAGGCACAGCAGCGCCCCCGCGCCACTGGTGGCCGCGAGCTGACGCTCCACGGCACTATCCGCATGGCCTTCGAGCGTGAGGATTCCTTCGGGGGTGATAACCGGGGCGAGCATCCGCGTTGTATGCCCAGGATGCGTCATCGGGCAACGACTGAACCGTCCAAACACCGCCGCTTCCCCATTCTCGCCGCCATGAAACATTTCCTCCCATTTTTCCTCTTTGTCGCATCAGCAGCCCTCTCCCAAGACCTGGCCGCGAAGAAACAAAGCGTCGTAAAGATCGCCGCGACCAGCGAGGTCGAAGCCCGGCTCGACCAACCCTATGCTGGCAATGACAACTCAAAGCAGATGCTCGATTTCTACCTTCCGAAGAAACGCAACGGCGACAAGCCGCTGCCCGTCGTCGCACTGATTCATGGCGGCGGCTGGGTGAATGGCGACCGCCTCGGCTACGCGGCGGCGGCAATCCAGTTCGCCCGCACCGGCGATTACGCGGCGGTCACGGTCGGCTACCGGCTCACGAAGGAGGCGAAGTGGCCCTCGCAATTGTACGATTGCAAGGCCGCGATCCGCTGGATTCGGGCGCATGCGAAGGAGTACAACCTCGATCCCGACAAGATCGCCGTCATGGGCAGCTCCGCTGGCGGTCATCTCTCCTCACTGCTCGGCACCAGCGGTGATGTGAAAGAGCTGGAGGGCGATCTCGGTCCGCACACGAGCTTCAGCAGCCGCGTGCAGTGTGTGGTGAATCTTTGCGGCCCCGAGGATTTCACGAAAGCGCTCATGTTTGACCCGGAAGGAAAACCCATCCTCAAAGACGACGCAGTCATCGGCCTGCTGGGCGGGAACTACGAGGAAAAGCACGCGGAAGCCGTCGCCGCCTCGCCCGTGACCCATGTCAGCAAGGACGACCCTCCGTTCATCACCTTCCACGGCACGAAGGACACGCGCGTGGCCTATCTGCATGCCGAGGCCATTCACGCCGCACTGGAAAAAGCAACCGTGCCATCACTGCTCGTCCCCATCACCGACGGCGGCCACGGCTCCGTGAGTCATCCTGAGGTCATCAAGCGCGGTCGCGAGTTCATCGGCAAAACACTGCGTGGCATCGAGTCCACCATAGACACCACGCCGATCCCCGCTCTGTCCGAGCCGAAGAAAAAGTAGCCGCGAAGGACACACTTCATCTGGAGCGTATCCCTGGCGCATGAAACTTATCCTCCCGCTCTTGCTGAGTGCCTCGTTGGCCTTCGCCGCCGAAGTCCCCAAACCAAAGCCCAAGCCGGAGTTTCAGTATCAGTCGGGTGACATCCGCGTGAGTATTCCAAGCGCAGACGAGCCGCGTGTAACCCAATTTGGCTCGGAGTCGGTGAAGGCGGCCGCGAAGTATCTGGAGGAGGGCGCGATCTCGTGGGTGCGGGAGAAATCCTGCGTGAACTGCCACACCACCGGCCCTTACCTCAGCGAGCGACCGGCTTTGATCCCGCTGCTCGGCCAGGCGAACGAGGAGATCGTGGCCGACTTCATCGACTTCGTGCCAAAGGAGATCAAGGAGGTGAAGGAGACGGCGACCAAAAGCGGCCACAAGCACTATCCAGCCGCCTTCACCAGCGTGTGGCGTTCCTTGGGCCTCGCGGAGTGGGACAAGCACGTCACGCGCAAAACTTCGGAGCACACGGAAAAGTCGCTGCGGGACATGTTTGAGCGCCAGTCTGCCAGCGGAGCCTTCGTGAGCCACGGCGAGGTGGAGATACCGCACATCACGACCGACTTCGAGCTTTCACTGCAAGCCGCCCGCGCCATCACGGCGGCTCCGGGCTGGCTTTCCGGCCTCAAGGACGAAAAAATCATCGCGAAGGTCGGAAAGCTCAAAGCGTGGCTGAAACATCCCGAGCTCAAAAACGACTTCGACCGCGTGTTACGGCTCCAACTGGCCGTTTATCTCCCGGAACTCGTTTCATCCTCAGAACGCGAATCCGCGCTCGCGCTGCTTTCCTCCAGGCAGCACGCCGACGGAGGCTGGAGCACGCGGGACTTCTCCGCGCTGAACGACTGGCACTTCGAGATCAGTGACACAGTCTCCAAGCTCATCACCAGCCTGCCCGACGCCGCGAAACCGGAGAGCGACGCCTACATGACCGCCATAGCCATCGTGCTGATGCGGCAAAACAACGTGCCGGTGAAGGACGAGCGCATTCAGCATGGCATCGCCTGGCTCAAAAAGGAGCAGCGCGTGAGCGGCCGCTGGTGGATGCATTCGCTCTATCGCGGAAACTACCACTACATCACCTACATCGCGACCGCGCAGGCCCTGAAGGCGCTCGCGCTGTGTGATGAGCTCCAATAGTGGTCCGCACAGTCCTCTGTGCGGCGCGTTTGCACAGGATGCTCCGCAATGGTGAGATCTGCCGCAGCATTAGGGTTCCTGGCAAACGATATATGGTAGGCACCGCGCCTTCGGCCACAACGGCCTGTGGCTGGTACTGCTCAAAATCTTTGCCCAGAAGGTTTGTGGCCGGGCAGTCGGCAACAAGGGATTCGAATAGCGACAAGCTGCGCAAGGAGCTTGAAGACCTCAGGCACCAGACCTGCTTCTCAGGCAAGAAGAACTGCCGCAGCAAGGTGGCCTACAGCAAGAAGCTCTATCACAACCGGTATCGCGTGGAGAATTTCTTTTTGCCGCCTCAAGCGTGGGACCTGCCTGTCGCTGCGACGTGACAAGCTCGCGCTGCACTTCTCCTCACTGCTCGCTTTTGCCGCGATCATCGACTGGATGCAGCCTCTCAAGGAATTTTAAAACGCTGCTAGGTTTGTTGGCACTTGGCGCACTGATTGTTAAGCGAAGCTAGGGCACGCGCACGGTTTCGCTGGGAGGCGATTCATTTCCTCCAATGTCGAGGAAGGTGAGGGTGTAGCTGTGAGAGTCTTTGGATTCATCCACGAGGCTGTGGGCACGCAGCTCCTCGGGTGTCGAATCGCGGCCGGTGGCGAGGAAGGCGTCTTCATTGATGCCGATCTCTTTCCACAGCTTGCCATCGCGATGCAGGCGGATGGCTCGCAGGCCGCCATCCAGGTTTGGAACGATGCGCCATTCGAGAAGCGTGCCTTTCGCATCACGTTTGGCGGTTAGCGAGGGGGCGTGGAGTGGTGGGGACTTGGGCTTCAGCGTGCCATGCTCGGAAAACTCGCGCCACAGCGCGGCGAAGGTGTCGTTGGGCTGCCAGGGTGCGGAAGCATCGGTGGAGGGCTGGGCGCTGGCTTGGCCTGAAAGCACGGCATCGAAGAAGTTGATGCTCATCAGGCGCGAATCATCGCAGCCGTGCTCGGAGCGTGGATCAATGACGCGACAGACTTTGCCGCCTTGCTGGCGCAATTCGCGATACATCGTGTTCATGGGTTCCCACGAAACGAAATGGCTGGAGGTGGGCACGGACTCGCGCTTTCCCCACACGAACAGCAGCGGCAGATCGCGGGCGATGGGGCCGAACTTCGCGCGAAACTCCGGCACGCCGAACTGCTTGTGACATCCGCCGCGAAACGAGGCCGCGAGCACGCGCTTCGGATGCCGCGTGATCATCTGCGCGGACCAGCTTGAGCCGCCGGAGTGGCCCCAGAGCACCCACGGCGCGTCTTTGAGCTCAGGCCGCTTCGAGCGCTGCGCGAAGTCATCCAGCGCGGTGAACAGCGCACGCTCCGAGCCGCTGTCGGGGTCGTTCCACTCATCGCAACCTTTTGCGACATGATACATCGGCACCAGAAGCGCGGCATCGTGCTTCCGCGCCAGCGCCCGCCAGTGCCAGTCGCTCGTGATGGGCGGATGCTTGTCCGGCGAGGCATTCGTGCAGCCATGCTGATGAATGATGATGGCTTTCACCGGCTTCGAGGCGTCTGCGATCCAGCAGGAATACTCCGCGTGCTGAAAGCGGTCCTTCTCACCCGGCGGCACGATGAGATCGAGCAGCAGGCCGTCAGCGGCGTTTGCTGTCGCGATGAATGAGAGCAGGGAAAGGAGGGCGAGTTTCATGTTTCAAGTTCCTAGTTCGTCGTTCTTTGTTTTTGGTTCCCAGTTTCGGAATCTCGTGGGACAACGAAGAACGAAGAACGAAGAACGAGGAACCAAGAACCGCTATCAGCGAACAGCGAAGCATCAATATTTCGGGAAGATGACTGGGGTCGGGAAGCGCTCTTCGAGGCTGTCGTTGAGGTATTCTTCGCGAGGCACTTGGACTTGGGGCCAGGTGCCGGGGCGGACGCGCACAGGGCGCCCTGGACGGATGCCTTCGATGATAAGATCGGTCTCAAAGCGGATCTGGATGCCGCTGCTGCCCAAGGGAGCGTCGCCGGGTGCGTTGATGACGTCCAGGATGGACCCGCGTGAAGCCATGTGCACGGGGCCGTAAGCGCCGTGGGTGTGCTTCAAAGTGTTCGCAACTGGGTTCATCATGGCGGAGGTGCCTTTGGTGAAATCGGCGTAGAGGGAGGCGTCCATGCCGCCGAACAGGGTCGCGGTGACAGTGGCACGGCCGAACTTGCCGTATTCGACAGCATCGATCCACGCGGGCATCCAGCGGCTGCGGATGAAGGCTTTGTGCGTTTCGGTTTGATTGCTAGCGGCGCGTTGCATGGAGGCGTCGTCCAGCCAGATGTCGGAGATGTGGAAGCGGGTGAACACGCCATCTGGCGTCGGTTTCCACGTGATGCCAAGCAGGACGGATTGGTTGCCGAGGGCTTTTTTGCCGTCGGTGGGCCATGCGCCTTCAGCGATGAGTTCGTCGATGCTGATGCTTTCACGACCGCGCCAGATGCGCGTGGCAGCATCGAAGGTCATTTTCTCTTCTGTGGCCTTGGCATCGCCGCCTTGCTTCGGTTCACGGGTGGCGATGATGAGGCCTGCCTTGTCCTTGAGGTCCACTTCCTTGAGCTTCCAAGTCAATCCTTCGCGCTGGCAGTGGCTGGGTTCGTCTTCGAGCAGCAGGACGTGATTCTCAGCTGGGAAGATGCCTGCGCCGCGATTGTGATTGGCGTCCTGCTTCCCGCTATCGATTGGCAAGACCGGCACGGCGGAGGTCTTAGGGTCGGGCGGGAGGAATGCGCGCACGTGCATCACGGTGCCGAGCGGGATGTCGCGCAGATCCGCCGGTGCATTGTGATAACGCACGATGCCGTAAGGCAGCATGGCGAAGGGATGCGGGTCGTTGCGGAAAAACATGCCCGATCCCTGCACGCGGATGCTGCCGCGGCGGTTCGCATGATCCACGAAGATGAGTTCACCGCGATAGGAGTGTGCTTTTTCCAGCGGCGGGAACTTTCCTTCTTCGGGGCGGAAGGGAGCGGTTCCTTGTTCTTTGTTCTTGGTGCTTGGTTCTTCGTTGGCGGCGCTCGCATCAAGGATGAGCGAGCAACAAATCACCAGGAACCACGAGCTAGGAACGAAGAACAAGGAACGAAGAACAAGGAACGGTTTCATAAGAGGATCAGTATTTCGGGAAGATGTCCGGAGTCGGAAAGCGCTCGTCGATGTTGGAGGCTCCGTTGCCGAGATACTCTTCGCGGGGCAGGTGAACATCCGGCCAGCTTGCGGGCCGGACTTTGACGATGCGCGTGGGGCGGAGGCCTTCGGTGATGAGGTCGGTCTCAAAGCGAATCTGAATGCCGCTGCTGCCGAGCGGGGCCTTTCCGGGCAACTGCGTGACGTCGAGGAGCTTGCCGCGTGCCGCCATTTGCGTGGGGCCGGCGGTGCCTCCTTCAGTGTGCTTCAGCGTGTTCTCGACGCCATTCATGAGCGCGGCGATGCCCGGTTTGAAGTCGGCATAGAGCGCGGGGTCCATGCCGCCGAACAAGGTCGCCGTAATAGTGGCGCGACCGAACTTGCCATACTCGACGGCATCGATCCACGCGGGCAGCCAACGGCCGCGTGTGAAGGCCTTGTGCAGCTCGGTTTGATGCTGCACGGCGTTTTGCATCGCGTCGTCATCGAGCCATATGTCGGAGAGGTGAAAACGGCCGAACACACCGCCGGGCGTGGGCCTCCAGGTGAGGCCGAACTGCACTGCCTGACCACCGAGAGCTTTTTTTCCTTCGGCAGGCCACATGCCGTCAGCAATCAGGTGCTCAATGCGGAGGCATTCACGACCGCGCCAGACGCGCGTGGCTGCATCGAAGGTCAGCGTTTCGTCGCTGGGCTTCGTGTTGGCGTCTTTTTTTGCTTCGCGACGGGCGAGGATCGTTCCTTCGTGATTTTTGATTTCCAATTCCTTCAGTTTCCAAACGAGACCCTCGCGCATGCAGTGGCTGGGCTCGTCTTCGAGCAGCAGGATGTGGTTTTCAGCGGGCGCAGTGCCCAGGTTCCCAGCTTTGGTCTTCTCCCGACTGTTGACCGGCAAGACCGGCACGGCGGAGGTCTTTGGATCTGGCGGCAAAAACGCGCTCACATGCAGCATGGTGCCCAGAGGAATGTCCCGCAGATCCGCCGGTGCGCCGTGATAACGCACGACGGCATACGGCAGAAGCGCAAACGGATGCGGCGCGGTGAAGCGGAAGATGCCGTTGGATTGCACGCGAATGCTGCCGCGTCGATTCGCATGATCCACAAAGACGAGTTCGCCCCGGTAAGAGTGCGCTTTCTCCAACGGCGGGAACTTCCCCGCTTCGGGGCGGAATACCTCAGCCCCTTGTTCTTGGTTCTTTGTTCCTGGTGCTTCGTTGGCGGCGCTCGCTTGAACGACGAGCGAACAAGCAAGCATCACCGACCATGAAGAAACCAAGAACCAAGAACGAGGAACCAAGCACATCATAGCGCGATCACCTTGTTGCTGTCGCCGAACTGGTCGATCTCCACGCCCATGCGCTGGGCCATGAGGAGGAGCAGGTTGCTCATGTGGGCGTCGGTGTTCGCGGGGCGGCTGCAAAGCTGGTAATGCGCGGTGGTGAGCGCTCCGTCGGCACCGAGAGCGTAGCCTTGGAAGCCCGTAGCGTCTTTGTTGAAGTCAAGGTGACTGCCGTGCTTCAGACCGAGGTCCGAGCCACCGGCGAACACGAGCGGGAGATTGGCGTTGCCGTGGCTGTGGCCGTAGGACATGCCGCTGCCAAAGAGCGACATGGTGGAGCCGAGGAGCGGCTTGCCACCGAGATCTTTCGTCTCCGCGAGACGGGTGAGGAAGTAGCCGAACTGCTCGATGGCGAAGGTGTCGTAGTTGGTGAGTTTTTCCATGTAGCCCGCATCGCCGCCGTGATGGCTGAGCTGATGGCGCGACTCGGTGATGCCGATTTCAGGAATGGAGATGGCGTCGCCTTCGCCGCCGAGGCTGAACGTGGCCACGCGTGTCACATCCGTCTGGAAGGCGAGCACCATGAGGTCATAAACGGTGCGGAAATAATCGCCCGCCATCGTGGCGGCGATGTCGCGGTTGGTGCGCTTGCGATCGGCGTCGGAGATCGTCGGCAACGGCGTGTCGAGCCACGCATCGGCCCGGCGCGTGCGGATCTCCGCCTCACGCACGGAGGTGAGGTATTGTTGCATCCGCCCTTTGTCCTCCGAGCCCATCTTTTTTTCGAGCTGACGTACTTCGGCGAGGTTGGCGTCGAGCACGCTGCCTTTGCGACGCAAGGCGCGGCGTTGGGCCGTTTTGCCGCCTTTCGGTTCCTCGAAAAGAGAGGCGAAAATCTCGCTACAACGACGCATCGCAGGCAGCCGCACGCCATCCGCCGTCCAGGCGAGGGATTCCTGCGTGAGGGCGACCTCCATCGAAGCGACGCGAGTTTGGAGCGCGGTGATTTCGGCCATCTTCTGATCCACGGAGATGGTGTTGCGATCCGATGGGCCGAGCTTCCCGCCGGTGAGCCAGACGGAGATGCAGTTGTGGTGATGACTGAGGCTTCCCGGATGATGCAGGCCGCTGATGGGCGTGATGACTTCGCGATGCTTCTCCAGCGGCTTCAGCGAACGAGAAAATTGGTAACCCTTCCCCTCCGTGGTGATCTGGTAGTTCAGCGAATGCACGCCATTGGCGAGGTAGATGAAGGCGCTGCGCTTCGGCGTGGCGGTGGCTTTTTCAGCAGCGCGGAGCGGGACCATGCATTCGAGCAAGGGAAGTGAAATGAAGCTGCCGAGGGCCTTGAGCGCGTGGCGGCGATTGAGGAGCCAGGATTGCGTTTGGATGTTCATGGAATTGCTGGGTTGAAGAGGTTGAGAAGGCTTTGAGGGGCGATTTTTGGAGTTTGAGTCGAGCGGGGCCAGTGTATTATCCGAGCATGACACTGACCGAAATCATGCCTTCGGCGCGGCTGCTGCCTGCAGCCGACAAGCTGAAACTGATCCGCTACCTTGCCGTCGAAATTGACGATGGGGATGACATTCATCCGCTGGAGCACGGCATGACCTATCAATTGCAAACTCCGCAGTTTGAGGCTGGCGCGGCAGATGAACTCAACAAGCTGCTGAACAACGCGAACAAATCTTGAGGTCGTCATGCGTTTCCCATACGACCCTAGACAACGCCCGATGCTGCCGCTGACGCTGCGGGCCAATGGTCTCCAACACATGGCCACAGCGCTCGTGGACAGCGGAGCAGACGTCAACGTGCTGCCTTGGAGCATCGGAGCCAGCCTTGGCTTCGTGTGGGAACCGAACAAGGCCACGATTCGCGTTGCTGGCATCGCCCAGGGCGCTGCGATGCCGGTTTTGCTGTCCGCAGATTTTGGCGATGTCCAAGGAACGACGCTGGCATTTGCCTGGTGCCAGACAGATTCCGTGCCGCTCGTGCTGGGACAGACCAATTTCTTCATGGAGTTCGATATTTGCTTCTTTAAGTCGCGGAATGAGTTTCAAGTCGTTCGGAAAGCAGCCTGATCATCGCTTTTTCATTAGGTCGGAGAGAGCAACAGCGCGGACGATGTCTTTGATCCGGTATTGGTTTTTCTTGGCTTCGGCCTGGATGGCGTTGAGGTCGTCTTGGTCGTCGAAGGCGAGGGCGCGGCGGAGGGCGTAGGTGCAGAGGTGGTCGATGAAGGCGCGGGCGACTTTGTCGCGGTCTTCGAGAAGGCGCTGCTTGAACTCGTTGGCATCTTTGAAGGCGCGACCGTCGGGCATTTCACCGGCGGGATTCACAACGGGGTCTCCGCCGACTCCCGCCGCGACTTTTTCATGCGTGCGCCATTGGCCGATGGCGTCGTAGTTGTCCCAGGCGAGGCCGAGCGGATCGAGCTTCGCGTGGCAGGCGGCGCAGTTCGCGTCGTTGCGGTGCGCTTCGATTTTTTGGCGCAGTGTCGCTTTGGGGCTCTGCTGCGTCGGGGGCTCAATGGCAGGGACGTTGGCGGGCGGCGGCGGGGGCGTCTTGCCGAGGATGGCTTCGCTGAGCCAGACACCACGATGCACCGGGCGATGGCGCGTGCCGTCGGAGGTCAGGCCGAGCACTGCACCCATCGTCAGCAGACCGCCGCGACGATCCTCGGGCTTGAGCGAGACGCGCAGGAAGCCGTCCTTCTTCGGCTCCGGCAGCCCGTAGAAATCGCAGAGCCGCGCGTTGGCCACGGTCCAGTCGGAATGGATGAAGCCGTCGATGGGCAGGTTCTTGCCGAACATCTCGCGGAAGAACTCCACTGGTTCCGAGCGCATGCTTTCCTCCAGCCATGCGTCGTAGGTGGGGTAGAGCTTCTTGTCCGGCGGGAACATGCCCACGCGGTGCAGTTGCAGCCACTGCCGCGCGAAGTCGTCGATGAAGCGGCTGGCTTTGCTGTCTGCCAGCATCCGGTCCACTTCTTTCTTGAGGCCATCGCCGTTCAACGTGCCGTCTTTGGCAGCGGTGATGAGGCGGTCGTCCGGCATCGAACTCCAGAGGAAATACGAGAGCCGCGAGGCGAGTTCCGCGTCCGTGAGCCGTTCGCGAGCCACCGTGTCGCCCTCGACGATGTAAATGAAGTGCCGCGAGGTCAGCACGCCTTGCAACGCCACACGATAGGCATCGGCCGTCTTCTCGCCCGCCTCGCGCTCGGTGCGATAGGATTGCAAATACTCCTCCAACTCCTCTTTTTTCACCGGACGGCGCCAGGCGCGTTCGGCAAAGCGTTGTAGATGCTCCGCGACCACCTCGGGCGTCGCGTCATCAGGCGGCACCACATCGTTGCGCCGTGCTCTTTCCGCCTCCGACACCAGCGGCCCTTCCCATTCGATCCAATCAAGCAGCACCGTCGAGAAGAGGCCGTTGCCCTTGCCATCGAACATCTGCGGCGCGTTCGGATTGAGGAGCAAAGTCTCGCTGCTGTGCGTGAAAATGTAGCCGCTCCTGCTGCCGATCGCATTGCGGAAGGCCGCACCAGCTCGGCGGTCCACCACATCCGTGGCCACCACGCAGAAGTCCAGCGTCGCGGGCATTTCGAGAAACACCTCGAACTCATACACCTGCGGTTTGTCCTCCGGCGCCGTGATGTCGAACTCGATGAGCCCGTCCACCGTCTCCTCGCCCGTGCGCTTGCCGATACTCAGGTGCGCCGTTTGACCACCGATGGGTCGGATGCCGCTGGCCTGGATGCGGAGTTTGTAAAGCCCGCTGTGCTCCGGCCCCGTTTTGCCGAACCAGTTGGGCGAGAGGGCGTTTTGGACCGTGCCCGGGAAAAGCAGATAGCGCAGCGGCCGCTTGATGCCGAAGCGGTCCAGCGCCGCCTGCTGGTCCTTCCCGCCGCCGTAACGGATCTCCGCCGCCGTCTTGCGCAGTTTGCGAGTCTCCGCCGACGTCGCTGCTGGAAACGCACGATCCAGCACGAGTTCCACGGCGCGGTAATAACGATCCACATGCGATGGCGACAGCGAAAGCTCCGACCCGATGCGCTCAAAGCCATGCCACAGCGTGTCCTCGTTCAGCTCCCCCGGCTTGGCCGGATCATAGCGCACGCCGAGCAGGTCATAGACCGTGTTTTGATACTCCTTCCGGCTCAGCCGGTAATGCGCCACCGCTGGCCGCGCCGCCATGCGCGCAGCACGGCCTTCTTTGATGCGAGAATCGAGACTGGTCACAAACGCCGCGATCTCCGCCTGCGTCGGCTGCTTTTCCTTCTTCGGCGGCATCTCGCCCGAGTTCACCTGCTCGATCATCTCCGCCCAGTGATGCGTGTCCGCGCCCACTTTGAAATCGCGCGAGAGCCGGTCGATGCGCAAATCCCCCTTCTCCTTCTCGGGGCCATGACAACTGATGCAATGTTTCTCCAGGAAGGCGTCATACGGTTCCGCAGCGCGCACGACCCCAGCGAGGGCAAGGCAGGCGGTGAGCGCGGCGGCGAACGATGATCGAAAACTAAAACAGGAAGTCATGATGGAGTGAGGTGGATACGCTTCGGTGGCAACATACTTAGCAGTGCGATCCCCCCGAAAACTAGCGGGTAACAATTCATGGCGCAGTAACCCATTCGAGATTGAAACGGGCGCAGTCGATGGAGGTGTCGGCTTCATACAAGCAGAGCACCGTGCCATCCGGCAGCACGGCGAGGTCAGAGTAGGCGGCTTTGCCTGGATCGAGCACCTTGTTCACGGGCCAGGTCTTGCCATCGTCGCGGCTGAGCTTGATGCAGAGATTCTCGCGCTTGCCGCGCCCTGCGGGGACGGGTTTGCCGTCCTGGTCGAGTCCGAGCGTGTGCGGATTGGAAAACAGCAGCGTGCCCGGTTTCGACGGATGCGAGGCGATGCTCGCCATGCAGATCGGCTCCCAGAGCTGCTCGTGAAACACCGGCTTCGCCCAGCCCGTGGCTCCATCGGCGCTGATCGTGATGATCTTGCGGCTCGCCTGCGACACGCTTCGCGACACGAGCATCACGCGGCCATCGGACAGCTCAGCGATCATCGTTTCATTCGGATTACCCAGATCGCCTTCGTTCGGCAGGCAGAGATCGCCGGCCTTCCAGGTCTTGCCGTGATCATCGCTGTAGATCGTGGCGGCGGAGGAGGGTTTGTGATCGCCTTCCTTGCCATAGGCCAGCCAGATCGGCACCACGAGTCGTTCGCTTTTCATCTGAATGCCATGCCCCGGCCCGGTGGCGATGACCTTCCAGTCGTAGTGCTTGCGGAAAGGCTCAAACGTCGTCGTGATCTCCACCGGTGAGCTCCACGTCACACCATCGTCCGTGCTGCGCATGGAGAAGCAGCGGGCGTAGTTGATGCAGTAAAGCATCTCGATGGCCCCCGTCTCGCGATCCACGATGGCGACGGGATTATTCACCGTCTGCTCACGCGCACCGCCATCATCTTTCTTGTGCGGATTGCCCTCGATGCGCGGGCCGCTGTGCGCGATGTGCTGCGTCGGCTCCCAGGTCTTCCCGCCATCCGCCGAGCGGCGCAGATGCACCTCGATCTCGCCCCAGTCGGAGCTGTTGTTCCGCCGCGCCTCGCTGTAAGCCAGCACCGTGCCCTTCGTCGTGACCACGATGCCCGGAATGCGATACCGCGCGATTCCATCCATGCCAGGCGGGAAGACGGCGGACTTTTCCAGAAGAGGTTCGGCGGCATGGAGTGCGCTGAAGAAGAAGGCACAGAGAAGAAGACTACGTTTCATGGGGTACGAGTTCGGCGTGTGGTTGATTCGGTGGTGACTGCTAATCGAAGCTACTCCTCCGGCTCTGGCGTGAGCTTCAGCGCAAGACTGCGGAAGTTTTTCACGCGATGGAAGGTGGCGTGATCGGCATCGTGCTGGTTCGGAGCGTTGATGCTGCTGCGGGCGATGATCGCGAGGTCATCGCCGTCAATGACAGGCCGCGCATACATGAAGGACTGCGAAATCTTGCCCGCCTGCGCCACGCAGCCGGCCTGGAACCAGTTCAGGCCGTCGAGGCTGTATTGCAGCATGAGAAAGCGCCGGTCGTTGCCGCCGAGGCCGCTGGCGTAGCGGACATTGCCGCGCTTTTCGCCTTCGCGGAACCAATCGAACGCGCCCTGTCCATCGACGACGAGGTTCGCCGTGGCCCAGAACATCTTCGACTGCTCATCCCAGATGACGCAGAACTTCAACTGCCCGCCGGGCATGGGATGAAACTGCGTGAACTTCAAATCGAGCGGGCCGCCTTTGTCCTCGAAGTCCAGAACCGCGCAGAGGCTCGCCGTGGACTGGCGTTTGGGTTTCACGGTCATGAGCACGCGCAGCTTTCCTCGCACGTCGATGACGTTCGGCTCCAGATACTGGCTGGACAACTCTGCAAACTTCGGATTGGTCATCGCATCTGGCACACCGGGAAACGGCACGGGCTCGGACATGCGCCATGCCTTCGGGTTCATCGGATCACCGCTCAAATCACCCGCGATGACACGCGGTCCGCGCAACTTGCCGAGCGAAAGATCGTCCGTGGCCCAGTAGAGCCGGTCGGCGTGCTGCACCATGCCGGTGTGGCAGTTCCAGAAGTGGCCCGTGAACAACGTCACCGGATCCGACCACGTCTTGCCGCCATCGGTGCTCTTGAGCAGCAGCAGATCGTCATTGCGCACCTTCGTGCCGCCTTTGTTGGTGAGGAGATACAGCGCTCCGCCATGCAAAAAGGGCGCGGCGGAATAGTAGGGCAGTTGTGACGCCGGCTGCCACGACTGACCGCCATCGTTGCTGCGCAGGATGTGCGTGACACTCTGCGTGGCCCGGCGCTCCTTGCTCCATTCCTCGCGAGGAACCACCGGCACCACGGCCACGAGTGTGCCGTCATCCAGTCGCAAAAGGCCCGGGCCTTCGATATAGCGTTCGCGATCTGGATTGTGAAAAACGATGCGGTAATCCTGCGCGAGCGGTTTTGTCTGCGCGTGAATGACCACAGGAGTCAGGAGCAGGCAGGAGAGGAGAAGAAGCGGTTTCATGATGCGGCTCGGGATTCAATGGACAGTCAATCAATCACGTAGCTGTAGAGGTCTCCATTCGAAAGATGGAATCGGAGACGGATGGGCTTACCTGCGGGTAGGGCGTCCGTGTCTTTCCAGCGGATGGCCAGCCTCACTGAATCTTGTTTTTCGATGATGCTGGATTCCTTGTCGTAGCCTTGGATCACCTGCCCGGCTGCATCCAGCACCTCCACGCTGAGGCTTCCATTTTTGACATCGGCATTGACCGTGAGTTTGCTGCTTTCAGGGACAAAATCATGCGTTTCGATGCTCCCCGGTTTGTCTTCGGCCTGCAACGAAGCCAGGCCGTCGATCCGCCAGGCGGCACGGGCAATGGACTGCTCTTTTTCCGGTGCCAGACCACCGTGCGGCGTGGTCGAGGCGGTGTAATACATCCACATCTCATCGCCGACGAAAACAGGCGCGTTGCAGAGGCCAAAAATGCTGCCGGCATCATAGGCATGAGGCCCCAGCGGGATCACCGGACTGCGGTCCGAGCAGCGGTCCCAATGCCGGCCATCCCGGCTGGTGACGAGCTGGGCATCAATGATGCCGGTGGCGGATCGTTTCCGGCCATTCACCTCGTCATTGCCGAACAAGGCGGACGGCGGCTCGACCCGGCGGAAATGAGTGACAAAGCCCAGCCATTGGCCCGCATAAGGAAAGGCGGACAGATTGTAGTATTCCGAGTAAGTGCCGCCCTTCAGCTTTCGGGTGGCTTTGTTGTCCACTTCATCGGCCACCACCACGGGATGCGGCTCGGACCAGTGTTTCATGTCTTTGCTGACCGAGAGAAACACATGGCGGATGCCGATCACACGCGGATCGCCCTGGCGCTTGTGAAAGGCGAGGTATTCGCCTGTCACTGGGTCCTGCGAGAGCGTGATGGTATCGCATCCCAGCAGAATGGGCTCGGGATCAACCTTCCAACGCAAGCCATCCGCCGAATAGGCCGCGTAATACAAGCGGTGCGTTTTGTCCCGATACCAATCCACCATCTCAAACTTGTCCTTGAGCTGCTGTAGCTTGGCGTCGTCCACTCCCGTGCTCGCATTGCCGACCGCCTTGTAACGCTTTGCCGGGTCCGTCTCAAACTTGTCCTCGATGATGCTGGGGCTGTGCAGCCGAAGATCGGTTTCGTTCGTTTTACCCATGATCCTGAGGACGGGTCGTTCCCAGTGAATGCCGTCGCTGGAGGTGGCGTAAAGCACGCTGCCGGGATCGGCATACCACATTCTGAAGGAGCCGGACTTCTCATCGCGCAGCACCGTTCCGTAAATGTTCACCCGTTTGTCGATGATGCCGTCCTCGGACCTCACTTCCCAGGGCATTTCAGCCGTGAGCACGGGTCGCTCGAGTTTCTTCGCCGGGTGGATCACGCGTGTGATTCCTAGCTTGCTGCGGATCATCACACTGTCCACAAAGAGCTGTTTTTCTCCCTTCTTCAAAACAGGCACAGGCGGGCGCTTGAGCGCAGCTTCCTGCGAGAGCAAGGGTGCCGTTAGCGTCAATGCTCCGAGACAGCAGGCAAGATGGTTCAAGTGAGTCATGGCTTGGATTTTTTGGTCGGGTGCTTCTGTTTGGGTTCGTTCAGCTCGCGCTCAATGTCCGCGATGCTTGGCAATGCTCCGCGCAGGTTCTTGGGCAGCGACTCCACCAGCCGCGTCTGCCACTCGGCCACGCCGATGGGCTTCTTCACGTCGCGTAGCGCGTATTCGACCTTCAGCTTGTTCTTCGCGTCCTTGCACAGCAGCAGGCCGATGGTGGGCGCGTCGTGCTCATGGCGCATCTGATCGTCCACGGCGGAGAGGTAAAAATTCATCTTCCCCGCAAACTCCGGCTCGAACGGCTTCATCTTCAAATCCACCACCACAAAGCAACGCAGCCGCAGATGGTAAAACAGCAGGTCGAGATAGAAATCCTCGTCGCCCACCTCCAGCGGCACCTGACGTCCCACAAAGGCAAATCCCGCGCCCATCTCCAGCAGTAGCTTCTGCACATGCTCCACCAGCCCGCGCTCCAGATCACGCTCATGCGCGTCCTCGCCCAGCGTGAGGAAGTCGAACATGTAGGGATCCTTCAACACCTCCCGCGCCATGTCCGACTGCGCGGGCGGCAGCGTGCGCTCAAAGTTCGTGATCGCCTTCCCGCTGCGCTCATGCAGCCGCGATTCGATCTGCACCGTCAGCACCGCCCGGCTCCAACCGTTTTCCAGCGTCTTCCGCGCATACCAAAGGCGCGTGGTCGGGTCTTTGAGCTTGTGCAGCAATATGAGATTCGTGCTCCAAGGCAGCAGCGACAGAGGTTCAGGCGGGCCATCGAATGGCGTCACGGTCTGTGACACCAATTTTGCAACAGGCTGTTGCAAAATTGCCCCCGGTGTCGCCTTTGCTCGTGTTACCACCTTGCCGGCCCTCAATTGTGCAACGGGCTGTTGCAAAATCTCCACCGGTGACCACGCCTCCGCGAAAGCGAGCATGTAGTCCAGATTTCGTGCTGAAAACCCGCCCAACTCCGGGAACTCGTCCGCCAAGTCCTTCGCCAACCTCTGCACGACCTTCGTGCCCCAGCCCTCCGCCTTCTGCGCTCGCAGAATCTCCCGCCCGATGTGCCAGTAAAGCAGGATCAACTCCCGGTTCACCGACACCGCCGCCTTCACCTGCGCCGCTCGAACACGAGCTTTCAAATCGGCGAGCAGAGGAGTGTAAGAGGATGGCAACGCGGGCATAATTCAGGCTTTTGACTCAGTTCTTTGTTTTCACCCAAGCTTCGAACTCGTCCAAATCTCGCTTGGCTTCGTCCGGCGTTGGAACAGGAGGGTTTTGCTCTGGCGCGCCGTCATGTCCGCGAATGGCCGCAGAAGCCCGGGTCATCCCCTTTTCGATAGCAGCCCAATCTCCTGATTGAATTTTTTGAAGAGCTTTTTCCAATCGGTTGGTTTCAATCGAATGACGAAAGCGACGGACCGCATCGTTGAGCAAGCATTCCTCAATTGATCGTTCCCAACTCTCCCGGAGACGACCATACCAATCCCTCACATCTCGCTCGTAGTGAGTGTCGCCAGTGTCGTTTTGCTTTTTCAAACCGACGAGCTCGTTCTTGAGCACACCGATTCGCTTCTTGGTTCCTAGCCCGGCCCACGGGGCATCATCCCGGCAAAACCCCGCACCGGCAGTTCCTCTGCGCTCGACGCATCGCTCGGCCAGAGGGACTTTGATGCTCGCAGATTCCGCAGCTTCACGGAGGGCAAAATGGAAAACGATGTCGTGGGTGAAGACGACGACTTGTCTCGCACGCGCCTCCTCGGCAAGACGGCGAGCGATGCGTTCGCGCCATGTGTGGTCGAGCGAGGAAACCGGATCATCGAATAGCAGGCCTGAGGTGTTGCCGCCTGATTCTGCAAGAAATGCCGCTAAAGCCAGACAACGAAACTCACCTTCTGATACGACTTCGCGGAGCGGCACGTCTTGTTTTGCCTTGAGAGTGAGGCGGTGAAACAGCTTGCCCTTCTGAGTGTCAGAAGGGCTGAGGTGAACGTCCAAGTGAGTCAGCCCGAGTCGACCCACCTCGGCGTTGAACCTCTCGCAGAGAGCCGCCGATACGTATTGAGTGGTGAGCCGCTTGCTTAACTCGGATACGCCGCGTGTGTTGAACCTTTTTGCCTTCTCCAAAAGCGCGCGGCGTGCGAGTCGCACGGCCTCTTTCTTCACTTGTTCTGCGACGCCCGCGAGCTTCGCGGCGGCCTCCAGTTCAGCGAATTCAGCTTGGAGTGCCGAGAGCGCAGTTGCCGTCCCAGCGCTTTGCATTTCGACAGCCCGCTGTCGGAGGATCGGCGCGAGTTGAAGCAGAACCGCAGGCACAGCTTGGATTGAGGCGCGTTCCAAGGTTGGCTCCCCAGTGGCGTGGTGAGTTTGAATGAGACGCAAAACCTCCCGTCCGCTGGCGAGAAATGCTTCCGACTGCGAAGCAGCTTCGGAATTGTCTGTCGCCAACTCTTGCAGCAAGGCGTCGTCTCCCTGTTGCTGGAGGGCAAGACTGTTGAACTCATCGAGCGCAGTGTTGAGTTGCTTGCGCAGGTTCTTCGCCTTCGCCTGTAGTTCACCTTTGACGAACTCTTCAAGCGTCTGAAGGCGCGCGGCGGCGTGCGAACTCAGAGGTTGAGCGCACAGCACGCAGAGTGTTCCCTCTTTGGCCTTGGCCAAGGATTGTTCTTCTCCGGCAACTGCTGAATATGCGCGAGCCGCATCCCAAAGCTGACGCCAGACGGGAGTGCCTACCTCCTTTAATGGCTCGCTCGCGAAAGCTGCTGTGCGGGCTAGTTCTGCGGCGGCTTCCACCTCGTGCGTTTGTTTGCGAAGTTCCACGAACCACTGAATCCGTTCTGCAGTCAACCCCGCTACAATAGTGGCAAGACGTTGCGCGAATTGCTGAAAGCGCGTCGCCTTGGCATTGGTGGCTTGCGCAAGTTTTGTGGGGTCGTTGGCCTTGGCCTGAATGAGCAATGTTCGGAGATCCTCGCGACGCGTCTCTTGTTCCGCAGTGAGCGGAGCTAGCCGCAAATCCAAATTCCCTCGCCCGTTTTCGGATTCGAGTCCTCTCAACAATTGCCCCGCTTTCGTCGTCTCGGGAAAATCCGCAAGTTGCACGAGCGGCGTCGCGATACTGGCAAGTTCTCCTTCGACGGATTGCTTCACCGCGTCAGCAAGCGCAGTGAACCGATCAAGTAGGTCGAGTCCGAATGGTCTAAATGCAGTCGCATTCTGTTCGTTAACGAGACTGCTCGCTGCCGCCGAATCGAAAATACTGAAATGGCGCAACGGTGAAGCCTGCGACTGGCCTGCGCTGACCGTGGCTTTATCCTCAACTCCGTTGACCGAGAAACTGACCTCCGCAGATCCAGCGTGCTGTTGCTCTGCAAAAACACTGTCGCGCAGAGGCGGCGCTTCCCCGCGAGCCTGACAAACCTGCCTGACGATTCGCCCATATCCCGTTTTCCCTGCCCCATTGTCGCCATAAACGATGGTCAACCCGTCAGGCTCAAATTTCAGCGATTGGTCAGCGGCGAGGCGATTGATGTGCTGCACTTTCTCGATTCCAAGAAGACGCACATCGACTTTACTTTCCTGCGGTGTCACAGGCGCAAGATTGAGTGCTGGCGTTGTGGCCTTAGCCCCTTGGGTCGATGCATTTTTGATACAAATGGCAGTGAGTTCTGCGATCAAGTCAGCATCCCCACTTTTCCCCGAACGAAGCATTGAATAGCCTCGTTGTTGCCATTCGGGCTGACCGGCAAAGTGGTCTTCAATTTCGTCGAGAATAGGCATGGTAAATTACAGTGTTAAGTATCACCGCCCCGATTGGAGCGCCAGATGCTTTCTTTTCACTGATGCAACGCCTTCCACATCGCAATGAGAGCTTCACCTCGTTTCTCTTTCGCAATTAATGACTCCCGCATCTCAGCCTCTTGAACAGCCTTCGCGAACTGCAACGGCTCCAGATCGCCTTTTTGGAGGTCAGAGAAGCCTTTCTCCCATGCCGCCTTCACGGCCTCGGTGAGCGGCGCGTCGAGTTTAGCGTCGTAGCTGGCGAAGAAGCCCTTCGTGCCGAAATACTGCGCGGCGGGGATGCGGGGATCGTCGGCGGTGACATCGAGGTCGTTGAAGAAGCTGATCATCACGCGGCTGGTGGCGAGTTTTCGGATCAAGGCATCGGGATCGAGCTTTCCGGGTGTTGTTTTGGCTTTCACGGCCAGTGCGGCGGCGTGACCGGCGCTTTCGCCGAGCTGCATCCAGACGGGTTCGAGGCGGATGCTGCCCCAGCCGACGTGGGAGGCGCTGATGGCGACGGGGACGAGGAGATTATCGACTTCGTTCGTGAGGATGGAGCGATACGGCACCTGCGCGGGGCGGGATTCTTCACCGAGGAAGAGAATGCCGTCGGTGTTGCCGCCGGGAGTTTTGCGTGGCAGGCAGGCGACGGAATCGACCGGCCAGTCGGTCATGGCGATGCTGTCCGAGTGAATGGGTGTGCGGGCGATGCCTTCGGCAATGACGTTGTCCTGCTCTTTGAAGACATAACGACCGACAAGCCGCCGCGCCTCGCGGACATAGATTTCATACGGCGCGTGGTTGTTATCGGGGAACTCATCGGCGGCGAGGCCGTAGTTCTCGAACTGCTTGCGATCTTTCTCCGGCGCTTCGGGATCGTTCTGCACCCACCAGAGGCGCATGAGCATGCCTTCGAGGTAGCGCTTTGAAATGGCCTCGCGCGTGGGCCAGTCGGCAGCAGGATATTCGTTCTGTGGACCGATGAGGCGTCCGCCATTCCACGCGACCTTCTTGTTCGGTAGATTCGGCACGAAACCACCGCCTCCGGCGGCTTTGGCGATGGCGACATCGTAATTCGCGGGCTTCGTGACCATGATCTTGTTCGCCGGATCACGCGTGAGCACGAGGCGGTAGTTGTAGGCCATTACGCTGCCATCGGCCTCGCCGCTTTGCGGGCCTTCGACGATGTCGGCGGTGGCGTGGCTGTTGTAACGGATGTTCAGCGTGCCTTCGTCGGCGGCTTTGGGAAAGCCACGCTGGCCGGGTTCTTTGTGGCGCTCCTGCGTGTAGATGACACCCGCGTGCTTCTCGCCGTATTGCGCACGCGATTCGCGGCCAATTTGAGTCTTCACGCCTGCGGCGGCCATGAGATCGCCCTCATACATGCCATCGGCGAAAACTTTGCCACTAACCGTGATTGTGCTCTCGCCATGCATCGGCTTGAGCGCGACGCTTTTGATCAAAGCGCCATCGCGCTCCGCCTTCGTGACGATGTGACTGAGCAGCACGGTCAGAGTCTTCTCCTTCTCGACCATCTGATTGAACAGCATCTCTGCGATGCGCGGCTCAATCTTTGGGCGGTCAATGTGCGCACGACTCGTCTTGCTCGGCATCGAGACGATGTGCTGTGGCGATTCCTCGCCGTAAGTCTTCGCGTAATACTGCGCCGCGCCGGTGATCATCTCGCCATAGATCGGCGAGCGCAGACCGTCATAAGGAGCCTCCCAACCTCCCGCGCCGCTGGTGACGAAGCCGCCGAGGTGCTGCGTGTGATTCACCAGCAGCACGCTCAGCCCTTCACGCGCCGCACGCACCGCGCAGGCGATGCCGCCCGGCGTGCCGCCGATGACGACGAGGTCATACGACTTGCCATCCACGTCCTGTGGCTTCGCAGCGCTCTGCAAAAGCATCGGCGGCGGGATTTTCACCGGCACAGGCGCGGCGCTCGTCTTGATGGGAAAACCAGCATCGGCGCGCGTGTTGCGCTCCGCGATGGCCTCGGCCTCCGGCACGAGTTGCAGGCCATCGACGACGACATAACCGTCCGCGCTCGCGTTTGAGATTTCGATGCTGCCCGATTTGCCTTTCGCGAAAGCAAACACGCCGAGCGAAAGCGGAATACCATCTTCCAAACAGGCCACGCGCTGATTTTGTGTGACTACTTTTTCACCATCGGCACCGCGAATGGTGATCTGCGCCTTTTGAGCGCGATTTGATGCATGAATATAAATCAGCCGCACCTCGTATTTGCCATCCGCCGGAATCTCAGGCGTGAACTTCGCCACCGCGGCCGATTTCTTCGCGCGATCATCGTGACGATACGATGAGCCGACGAGCGGCGGCAGTTTGTCTGCCATCTTCCACGCGCCGGTGAACTCCGCCTCGTCGTCATCGAGCACGATGCCCGCCGTTTTACGTTCGGCAGTCGTGTTGGTCATCTTTTCCGCCTTGTCCGTTTCCTCGAGCGTGAAGCGCGTGCTCACCACCGAGTTCTGGTCCGCGCCGGGGCGATACTTGATGTAAGTGGTCGCGACGATGGTGCCATCCGGTAACAGTTCGAGGCCGGGATAGCCGCAATCGCTGCCTTTGTGGCTGTGCAGCAGCTTGATTTTGTATTCGCCGTCCTTGCCGCTGACGATGTCCTCATAGCGCCCGACCCACGCGACGAAATGCGCGCGCGTGGGGCTGTCCTTGCCCATGTCGCGGAAGGCGATGACGAGCCTGCCATCGGGCAGATAGACGTGCTTGTGCCGGTCGCCGTGCAGGCCCGGCGGCAGCGCCTTCACCTCCGACCACGTCTTGCCCTCGTCATCGCTCGTGATGAAATGCGCAGGCTGGCTGCGGATGTTTTCGCGGATGAGACAAAGCAACTGCTTCCCATCCGGCGAGCGCACAACCTCCGGTTCGCAGGGAACGAGGGCACCCAGATCCACGAGGATGCGCCACGGGCTCCAGGTGAGGCCTCCGTCCGTCGATTCACTCTGCGTTACGACATTCGAGCGCGGGTCCTTCGTTTCACCGGGCCGGCGGATGTTGGTGAGCCCGATGAGCTTCTTCCCGCCCTCCACCGGCATGATCGTGCAAAACGGCATCACACACACGAGGCCGTTGCTTTGCATTGGCGACCACGTTTTGCCTTCATCGGTGGAAACGGACTGCTGCATCGTGCCATCCGGCCCTTGCCCGGCATAAACGATGAGCCGCGCCATGCCCTGCGGATCGGTGAGGCGGTAGATCGCCGGGCAGTTTTTCACCTTCCACCAGTTCTCCGGCACCGGCAGATCCTCGCTCCAAGTCTTGCCGCCGTCATCACTCCTCTTCAACGGCCCCGCCGTGCCGCCGTGTCCATGCGTCCACACGCAGAACATCGTCTTGCCATCCGGCATCAGCAGCGTCGTCGGATGGCCTTGATAGACCTCCGCCGTGCCTTGCGCGATGATGACGTGGCGTTCGGTGTCTTGAGACAGATCAACCGTCGGCAACGGTGATGAAGCCTGCGTGATGAATGCAGGTAAAAGCGCGAGGAAGAACAGCCAGGGTTGGGAGATGCGTTTCACTCTCTCAACACGTCTGCGATGCGTGGCGGCTATCTGGTAAGTTTGGAAGACCACTTGTCGGCGCGGGCGCCTGCCGCAGGCAAAAAAGTCCGCGTTTCGCGAGGTGCGGCCCCCTTTTCACGCCGTCAGCCTCGCCAGCACATCGTCATCCACTGGTTTGCAGGAGCGGTAGCCTTCGCCGTGCTCGGGGAGGTCGGTGAGGAAGGCCGAGCGAGATTCGGCATCGGGAAAATCGAGGCCGATGAGGGCGCGGCCGACGCGCTCGCCGGACTGGCGGTAGTTGAAGTAGCAGAGGTTCGCGTGGTCGCGGATGAGGCGGGAGAGGAAATCATGCAGCGCTCCGGGGCGCTCGTAAAAATCCAGCCGCAGGAAGACTGGATGCGCGAGCAGGTCTCCGCGCAGCGGGATGGCACGAAAGGCCACGTCCACGGCCGCGATCATGTCCTGCCACTGATACCCTCCCGCCGCGAGTCGCGCGGGCAGTTGCTCCAGCGTCTCCGCCTTTTCAGCGGTGACGGTGAAGACAGGCCGGGCCTCGGTGACGTTGTGCAGGCCGTATTGAAAGTCGGCGATATTCAACCCATAGAAGCAGGTGTCGAGCAGCCGCAGCATGGCGCCAGGCTGCTCAGGAATCCGCACCCGCAGCGTGCGAGTGGCCGCGCTGGCCGCTCCCACAGACTGCGCGATGAGGCCGAGCTGTAGGAAGTCGATGTTAGCCCCCGTGATGACGATGAGCACGCGCTTCCCGGCCAGCGCGGCGCGGTTTTGCAGCACGGCGGCGAGGCCCATCGCGCCCGATGGCTCGGAGATGCAGCGAAGCGTTTCCCACAGCACACGGATGGCGGCGCTGACCTCCGCATTCGTGACGGTGATGACGCGGTCGAGCGTGTCCTTGCAGATGGCAAAGGGCAGCTCGCCCGCTTTTCGCACAGCGGTGCCATCACAAAAAATGTCGAGGTCATGCAGCGCGACGGGCTGGCCGCCTTCCAGCGCGGCTTTCATGGATGCCTGGCCCGTGCCTTCGACACCAACGATCTCGATCTTCGGCCAGTAAGTCTTCAGCCAGCTCGAAACAGCGGACGCCATGCCCCCGCCGCCGATTTGCAAAAACGCGGCGTCAAACGGGCCGTGGCCGGAGAGCACCACCTCGTCCGCCAGCGTGCCCTGGCCGGCCATGACGTGCAGGTCGTCATAGGCATGCACATACGTCGCGCCGCTCGTGCGCTCGTCCTCGCGCGCGGCCATCACCGCCTCGTCATAACTGTCGCCAGCGAGCATGATGCGGACGAAATCGCAGCCATGATGCCGCACCGCGTCCTGCTTCACCTTCGGCGTGGAGCGCGGCATGAAAACACGGGCGTGAATGCCCAGCGCACGCGCTGCGAGCGCCACACCCTGCGCGTGATTGCCCGCGGAGGCGGTGACGACGCCGCGCTCTCGCTGCTCCGGTGTGAACTGCGCCATCGCATTGCAAGCGCCACGCCATTTGTAGCTTTTCACAGGGGATAAATCCTCGCGCTTCACCCAGATCTCCGGCCCAGGCGCAGATCCGGGCAAAACGAGCTGCTCCATCGGAGTCGGCTGGCCGAAGCGATACACACGCTCGCGGGCAAAGAGTGTTTCCTGCCTCAATCGGCGGTCCAGGGGCAAAGCGTCGCGTTCCATCACTGGGCATACATTCCTGATGCCCAGGCATCAACAAGAGCTTTGGCGCAGTCAGCGCGCGGGCTTTTTCTTCTTCCCTTTCACCGGCGCGGGAACGTGTTCGGGCTTCGTGGCATCGAAGTTCGGATTCGGCAGCGGCATCTGTGCGCCGACTTCTTTGCGCCATGCATGGAGGCGGTCACGGAGTTGTTTCGCCTTGTCCGGCTGCGTGCCTGCGAGGTCGCGCTGCTCGCCGAGGTCGGTCTTGAGATCATACAGCTCGACGTGCATGTCGTTGTAGAACTCGATGAGCTTGAAATCGCCGCTGCGGATCGCTCCGAAGGGCATAGAGCCTCCGAGTTGGTAGTGCTGATGGTGCGGGTAGTGCCAGAACAGATCGCTGCGGCTGATCGCGACGCTTCCGCGCAGCAATGGCGCGAGGCTGAGGCCATCGCGACCTGAGGCACCGGTGGTCGATGCTGATGCCACGGCATTCACGCCGGTCATTTCGAGCAACGTGGGGAAAACATCCATCGTGATCGTCGGCGTGTCGGAGATGCTGCCGGGTTTCGTCACTCCGGGCCAGCGCACGATCAGCGGTACGCGCAGACCGCCCTCGTAGGCCGAGCCTTTGCCAACACGCAGCGATTTGTTCGCCGTGGTGGGCACACGGCCGCCGTTGTCGGAGGTGAAGATGACAATGGTGTTGTCGGCGAGCTTGTTTTCCTCCAACGCGGCGAGCACGCGGCCCACGGCACTGTCCAGGCTCTCCATCATGGCCGCGTAGCCCGTGTTTGAGTGCATGAGGCCGGGCCTGAGCTTCGCCTCGTATTTCCTCACGAGATCAGCGCGACCTTGAACCGGCGTATGCACCGCGAAATGCGGCAGATAGAGGAAGAAGGGCTTGTCCTTGCTCCGCACGACGAAAGCCGCCGCCTCCTCGCCAAGTCGATCCGTGAGGTAATCGCCGTCCTTGCCCTCGGTGAGCGTGGGAATCTTCCACGGCGCGATGTAGCTCGGCGGCGAGCCGGAATTCGTGCCCGCGATGTTCACATCAAAGCCCTGCTTCTCAGGCGTGTGCTCGCCTTCACCGAGATGCCACTTGCCGATGCTCGCCGTCGCATAACCGGCGGCTTTGAAGACCTCCGCGAGCGTGACTTCATCCAGCGGCAGAAACTTCGTCCACTCGGGAACGAGCAGCTTAGGATTCTCCGGCATGCGACCTGGAATCCAGTCGGTGATATGAGTGCGCGCAGGATATTTGCCCGTCATCAACGCGGAACGTGTGGGCGAGCAGACTGTGCAGGCCGCATAGTTCTGCGTGAACTTCATGCCCTCACGCGCGAGCCGGTCGAGGTGCGGCGTCTCGTAAAAATCACTGCCGTAGCAGGCGAGATCACTCCAACCGAGATCATCGGCGAGAATGAGCACGACATTGGGCTGCGCCGAGAATGACGACTGAAGAATGCCGAAAGACGAAAGCAGAAAAAGGATCGCGAGCTTCATGGCTCTATTTGCCAGACCACGTCAGCACTTGTCCATCCTTTTCAAGACGCGCCTTCAGCTTGTCGTAGTCCACCTCTTGAGCGGCGACTTGGTCATCCAAGGCGAAACATGCCGCCGTGGCCGCGCTTTGGCTGGTACACATGAAGACCGGCTCCATGCGGATGCTGGCAAAAGCGACGTGGCTGCAACTGAGAGCAAAAGGGACGAACAAGTTTTCACACTCGCTGCGCTTTGGCACGATAGAATCGTAACCGACGGCATACGGCGGCGCGCCATCGCGGCCGGTGGCCACCTTACCTTCACGAGCAACCACGCCGTCCTTCACGATGCGGCGGATTTCATGCACATCGGTGCCGTAGCTGCCAAGTCCGACGGATTTTGCCACGGGCTGCCGACCAAAAGTGTGATTTTCGGTCATCACCAGATCGCTGACCATGCGACGCGCCTCGCGCACATAGATTTGATGAGGCCAGCCGCCGTTGTCGGTGAACTCGTCCTTTGGCAAACCGAAGCGCTGCATGTCCTTGCGCACCTTCTCCGGCACACGCGGATCGGTAGCGAGGAAGTGCAGCAGGCCGCGATGGTAGTCCTCGTGCTCCTTGGCGATCTTTTCGCGGTCGGTATAGCTCGCTTCCGGCCATGCGTGACTCGCGCCGGGCAGATTGCCGCCGAAGGTGGCCGTATTAAAATCCCACTTGTCGTTCGGCAGCGGATCGTGCTTCGAGAACCAGCGCAGGTCCATGTCATCGCCGATGGCGAGGCAGGCTTCGATGAATCGCGCGACGAGTTCGTAGCGCTTCGGATCGTAATCCGAGGGCGGAGTGATTGGGATCATGTTTGCCGGATTCGTCGTCAGGCAAAGACGGAAGCAGTAGGCCTGCACACCCGGCGCTGGGTCGCCCTGCTTGCCGGGATCGCCTTCGTTGATGAGCGGCAGCAGTCCACTTTTCGGATCGCCCTTCACCACATACGGATCGAGCGGGAAATCACGATCCCACACGCCCTGACCGCCCGGCACGCGACCATGCGGCCCAGGTTTGAGGTGGTTCGTGCGCGGGATGTATTTCTCTGTGTAATGAATACCGTTGAGCGTCTCGCCATACTTCGCGTTGCCCTCGCGCATGAGCGTGTAGCTCACACCGGCCTTCGCCATGAGATCGCCCTCGTAACTCGTGTCGATGAAGACCTTCGCACGAAACACATCGCCATTTTCCATGACGAGTTCGGTGATGCGCGCGCCGTCTTTTTTCACCGAGGCCAGCCGCGCTCCGAAATGCACCTTCACGCCCGCTTCCTTCGCCATGTCGGTGAACACCTGCTCCGCCTTGTGCGGCTCGATGGCATAGGCACCACCCGTGGCCGGACCACCTCCGCCATCGCCTTTAAAAGCCTTGTCCCAGGCCAGCGTGACACCCACCGTGGCCGCCAGCTTCGTGAAATACTCACGCGCTATGCCACCGACCGAACGCGGATCTCCGATGTCCACCGCGCTCAGCCCACCGCTGGTCATGCCGCCGAGATGCTTGCCTGGCTCCGCAATCACGACCGTCTTGCCCATCCGTGCGCCCTGCACCGCCGCCGCCACGCCACCGCTGGTGCCGCCATAGACGCAAAGATCGGATTCGATGACCGAGGCCAGACTGGCCGATGAAACAAGAGTGAGCGCGAGGAGGAGTGTCTTCATGATTGCTTGATGCAGACGAAACAACCCCGCGCTCCTTGCTGGTCAAGAAGTCTGACCAATCTGCTGCCCCCATGGAAGTGGCAGGTCTAACCCACGTCGATGTCGTGCGTCTTAGGCGGCGGCTTGGCGGCTTCGTCCTTGCGGCGGAAGAGCTGCCCCACATTGAGGCCGAAGTAGGCCAGGCAGTTGATGAGAAGGCCCGTTGCTGCCGCCTCATCCAGATTGCCAAAGATCGGTATGTTGTCGGGAATGAACTCCGCAACTCCAAAGCTGATGTTCAGCAGGTACAAGGCCGAGAGGATGCCCGAAGCGAGCACTAGAAGATCTCGAATGAATTTCATGGGAAAAATGGGAAGTGAAGAAGCGGCCCCATTCTGCGCAGACTTCCGCCGCCGCGTCAAAACATCCTTGGGCGGAGATTGGAACGCCGGTGTGCCAGCGGGAACGCCGCCAAAATAAGCCGCTTGCCGCGAACCGTTCTGTTCCGCTAAGATCAAACCCACCACAAACGAGGAAGCCATATGCCAGGCGCTAAAACGAAAAAGGAATTGTCACCCAAGCAACGTGAAGAGTTGCTCAGAGCGTTGAAAGCTCGTTTCGAGCAAAACATGCACCGCCATCCAGGCCTCGGGTGGGCTCAAGTCCAAGCCAGGCTGGACGCCAAGGCTGAAAAGCTGTGGTCACTTCATGAAATGGAAAGCACGGGCGGCGAACCTGATGTGGTGGGTCATGATCCAAAGACGGGCGAATGCCTCTTTGTGGATTGTTCCTCGGAAACTCCGAAGGGCCGCGTCAGTGTTTGTTACGACCGTGAAGGGCTGGAGTCACGGAAGGAGCACAAACCGAAAAACACCGCCATGGACATGGCCGCGGCCATGGGCATCGAGCTTTTGACGGAAGAACAGTATCTGGAGCTGCAGCAGCTTGGGAATTTCGACACGAAGACGTCGAGCTGGGTGAAGGCACCCACGGAGATTCGAAAACTCGGCGGCGCGCTCTACGGTGAGCGCCGCTACGGCCGAGTCTTCGTGGGTCACAACGGCGCGCAGTCTTACTATGGTGCCCGAGCGTTCCGCGGCTCGCTAAGAGTCTGAGGTGGCGCGTTCGATCTTCCAGTGGGTGCCGGAGGCGGCGTTGTCACCGCGTGGCGTGAAAGGCCGAGGCTGTTTGAGGCCGAAGTAGGCCGCTCAGTTGACCAGCACTACCGTTGCCGCCGCCTCATCCAGGTTGCCAAAGATCGGCACGTTGTCGGGTATGAACTCGGCAATGCCAAAGCCGATGTTCAGGAGATACAACCCCGAGAAGATGCCCGAGCCGAGCACCAGAAGATCGCGAATCAGTTCATGAGGAATCAATTGACGTACTCGTGCAAAATGGGTTCTGATCACCCTGTTAGACCTCTACCATGCGTTACATCGAGTTCAAAGCAGCCATCGGGCAGCACCTGCAACGGAAGCGCAAGGGTGCCACTTGGCTTGAACTGCGGGAGGCTCTCGCTTTGCCCTACGATCGGCCGTGTCCCGAATGGACCAAGATGCTGGAAGATGAGATTGGGCTTGTCCGTCGCAAAGGTTCCGGGCGCTCGCTGGTCTGGGAACTTCAATCGTCTGCAATCTCAAGGACTCATGTTTGATCACATCGGCATTTTCGTTTCGGATTCGCAGCGGAGCATCGCGTTTTACGAACGTTGCCTCGCACCGCTCGGCATCACGATCGTTCAGCGCCAACCGGAGTGGGGTTCCGTCATTTTTTCCGGGGCATCAGAGTTTCCCTTTCTGTGGGTCGGTCCTGCCCAAGGCGAATATCACGGCAGACCGCTGACACCCTCAACGCATCGACCTCTGCACCTTGCCTTCATCGCTCGGAGTCGCCAGGCGGTGGACGAGTTCCACGCCTTGGGGCTGGCGCATGGCGGCACCGACAACGGAGCGCCCGAGGATTGTGGCGACGGTTATTATGCGGCTTACCTGCTCGATCCGGATGGCAACAACATCGAAGCCGGCGTAAGGGGGCTCTGATCGCCTGTTGCGGCGCAACAGGACTACTTTTTCACCCACCCATCCTTCAACGTCACCGTGCGGTTAAACACCGGCGCACCGGGCTTCGAGTCAATCGGGTCGGCGTAGAAGTAGGCGACGCGCTCGAACTGCCAGTGGGTGCCGGGAGCGGCGGCCTTGAGGCTGGGTTCGAGTTTGGCGTTGGGGATGACTTCAAGTGATGCGGCGTTGAGGAACTGGGTGAAGTCGCCGTCTTCGCCAGCATCGGCGTCCGGGGTTTCGACGGTGAAGAGGCGGTCATACAGGCGCACGGGGGCGTCGATGGCGTGGCGGGCGCTGACCCAGTGGATGATGCCTTTGGGCTTGGTGCGGCCTTCGGGCTTTTTGCCGTGGCGCGTGGCGTCGTCGTAGGTGCAGCGGAGTTCGACGATGTTTCCGGCGTCGTCTTTGATTACTTCCTGGCAGATGATGCAGAAGGCGAACTTGAGGCGCACCTCACCGCCGGGTTTGAGGCGGTGGAAGCCTTCGGAGGGGAATTCCATGAAGTCGTCGGACTCGATGTAAAGCTCGCGGCAGAGCGGCACCTGGCGTGAACCGGCTGTGGGATCTTCAGGATGGTTGGCGGCCTCGAAATGCTCGACCTGGTCCTCGGGGTAGTTGGTGAGGACGACTTTGATGGGGCGCAGCACGCCGTAAGCGCGGTGGGAGATTTTGTTTAAATCTTCGCGGATGGCGTGCTCCAGCAGGGCGATCTCGGTGAGGGAGTTGAACTTGGTGAGGCCGATGGTTTTGCAGAAGCTGCGAATGGCGGCGGCGGTGATGCCACGACGGCGCAAGCCGCTGATGGTGGGCATTCGCGGATCGTCCCAGCCGTTGACGAGGTCTTCTTTGACGAGGCGGAGCAGCTTGCGCTTGCTCATGACGGTGTAGGTGAGGTTCAGGCGGGCGAACTCGCGCTGATACGGCTGTCCGGGCAGACCATCGACGTTGCTGATGAGCCACTCATAAAGCGGGCGGTGAATCTCGAACTCAAGCGTGCAGAGGCTGTGCGTGATGGACTCCAGCGCGTCGCTGAGCGGATGCGCGTAGTCATACATGGGGTAGATGCACCACGCGTCGCCAGTGCGGTGATGATGCGCGTGGAGGATGCGGTAGAGAGCGGGATCACGCATGTGCATGTTCACCGAGGCCATGTCGATCTTCGCGCGCAGCACCTTTTCACCCTCTTTGAACTCCCCTGCCCTCATGCGGCGGAAGAGATCGAGGTTTTCCTCGACGCTGCGCTCGGCAAACTTGCTGCGAGTGCCCGGCGTGGTGAGCGTGCCGCGATTGAGGCGCATCTCCTCCTGCGTCTGATCATCCACATAGGCGAGGCCTTTGGTGATGAGCTGCTCGGCGAACTGATAGAGCTTCTCAAAGTAGTCGCTGGCATAAAAAAGGTGCGTGCCCCAGTCGAAGCCGAGCCATTTCACGTCGGCCATGATGCTATCGACGTACTCGACTTCTTCCTTGGTGGGATTCGTGTCGTCAAAGCGCAGGTGGCAGCGGGAATTCGGCGCGTGTTCCTGCGCGAGACCGAAATTGAGGCAAATGCTCTTGGCGTGGCCGATGTGGAGGTAGCCATTCGGCTCCGGCGGGAAACGGGTGACGACCTGGCCGCCGTTGCGACCGGCTGCGAGGTCAGCAGCGATCATTTCACGGATGAAATCGAGGGAGGCGGGCGGGTTGGAGGCGGCTTCGGACATGGAGGGCGGAGTTTGGGCCGAAAGTGTGAAGTTTAAAGTTAGAAGTTCGCGGTTCTCTGTTCGCGGTTGCACGGGGGCGGAATCCGTTGTTTTTCACGCCAGCCATGTCCCATCCCGCCCCAGCCCCAACGCACCTCGATCTCTCAAAACTCGGCGAGCCCGTCTATCGCGGCTCCGTGCAGAATCTCTACGCGGTGCCGGATCATCCGGGCTTCGTGGTGTGTGAAACGACGCCTGCGGGCTCCGTCTTCGATGTGGGCTCGATCTTCAACATTGAGGGCAATGATTTGAACCGCGCCATCTTTCGCCACGCGATGTACTCGCGCCTCGGCAAGCCGGAGACATGGCAGCGGGTGAAGGCGGCCATTGAAAAGACCCCGATGGATGAATCCTGGCGCAAAGAACTGCTCAGCGGGCCGATGGAGCAGATGCTGGAACGCGGCGCGCACACGCACCACGTCGGCATGGTGGATGCGAAGACGGGTGAGATCGTCCGTGACGGCCTGCCAAAAAATCCGAGTTGCTACAACGTCGTGCGCCGCTTCCCGGTAATGCATCCGCCGCAGCGCAACTTGCTTGGCACGCATGTCTTCGACTACGCCCAGTTCCACCAGAGCGCGACGTATGTGGTGCCGCTGGAATACATCGTGCGCTTCGGTGTGACGAGCGGGTCGTCCATTTTAAAGAAGTATCAAAGCCTCAGCGACTCCGCGAAGCGTGCCTATGAGCAGGAACTCGGCCTCTCGAAGCCGATGGGCGTGTGGGAGATGCTGGAGCGGCCGATCTACGACCTGACGAGCAAGTACGAGCCGGAAGACCGTGCCGTGAGCAAGCAGGAGGCGCTCATGATGTCCGGCCTCAGCAGCGATGACTTCCTGCACACCGTCAAACTGTCCATCCTCGGCGGTTGGGCCGTGCGCGAGCTGCTGGAGAGCGCGGGGCTGCTGCTGTGGGATCTGAAGTGGGAATTTGCCGTGGATCGCGAAGAACTGCTGTTTGTGGATACCATCGACGCCGATTCGTTCCGTGGCACGACTTTCCTCGACGTGGAAGGCCGCAAGCTGGTGATTCACTACAACAAACAAGCGATGCGCGACTACTACCGCCTCGTGCATCCCGACTGGTATGCCGGGATCAATGAAGCCAAGCAGCAGGCGCAGAAAATCGGCACGCCCTTTAAGCAGGGGCTCAAGGCCGGCCAGGCCGAAGGCAAATGGCCGCAGACGCCGGTGGTGGACGCCACCTTCCTCGATTTGCAGGCCCGCAAGACGGCTCTCATTCGCCAACACGTCGCCGCTGAACGTGATGCGGCGGCCATTCGCGCCGATTTGCAGGCCACCGGCGAGGCGGAGGTCGAATTCTACCGGGGCAGGGGACTGCTGACGGCGCTTTTACAGGCAAACGCGGCGGGCTGAAGTGAGTCGTATCGCAGGACGATAAAATGCTTGCGCTGAGAATGGAAACGTCTATCAATCCCGCCCCTTCTTCGGGAGGGACATGATTCCTGAGTAGCTCAGCGGTAGAGCGGGTGGCTGTTAACCACTAGGTCGTAGGTTCGAACCCTACCTCAGGAGCCATCAAATGGCAGAGTAGCTCAGGGGTAGAGCA